>ERZ1643250.1678-NODE-1678-length-18210-cov-6.244836_pt1 | contig 18210 bp, 18 predicted proteins | sample MGYA00579262_ERZ1643250 | MGnify/ENA primary metagenome ERZ1643250 (study PRJEB29033, sample SAMEA4952265) | chicken gut metagenome | biome: Broiler Chicken; feature: Gastrointestinal Tract; material: Caecum | place: Ireland | collected 2018 | study: Broiler... | reverse complement strand
AAGTAGGCCGCAGGGTGGCAACGTCAAACTCACAGCAGCCGTTTTCCACGCCGGGAGTTTGCAGCGCATAGGCTTTCAACTCCGCATAGTGGGTGGTGGCGGCCATGCGCACGCCCTTTTCCCGCAATGCTTCCAGAATGGACATGGCCAGCGCCGCGCCTTCAATGGGGTCAGTACCGGCGCCCAGTTCGTCCAGCAGCACTAAGCTCCTGTTATCAGCCTGCCCCAGAATGCGGATAATATTGGTCATATGGGCGGAAAAGGTGGAAAGGGACTGCTCAATGCTCTGTTCGTCGCCGATGTCCACCAGCACCTGGTCAAATACGGAAATTTCGCTCTCGTCCGCCACCGGCAGCATCAGGCCGCACATGGCCATCAAGGTCAGCAGGCCGATGGTTTTCAGGGAAACGGTCTTACCGCCGGTATTGGGGCCGGTGATGACCAGTGTATCAAAAGTTTCCCCCAGAGAAATATCGGTAGGTACCACCTTTTCTTTGGCAATCAGGGGGTGCCGGGCTTGTTTCAGGTTGATTCTGCCCACGTCGTTGACCCGGGGCAGGGACGCTTTCATTTTATAAGCCAGATTGCCTTTTGCAAAAATCACATTCAGCTCCACCGCCGCCTGATAGCTTTGAATAATGCCATCGGCAAAAGAACCCACTTCGCCGGAAAGCTCCAGCAAAATTCGCTCGATTTCCGCCTGCTCTTTGGAAAGGAGCACCCGGATTTCGTTGTTGGCTTCCACCACGCCCATGGGCTCCACAAACACGGTGGCGCCGCTGGCAGAGGTATCGTGGACCAAACCGGGGATTTCGCCCCGGCACTCGGACTTCACCGGCACCACATAGCGCCCGGAGCGCATGGTGACAATGGGGTCCTGCAAGTATTTCTGATAGGCGGGGGAACGGATCATTTTGTCCAGCTGCTCCCGCACCCGGCCGGAAGCGTTTCGGATTTTCCGGCGGATATTGGCCAGCTCCGGGGAAGCGTTGTCGGCTACTTCCTCCTCGTTCTGCACCACGGCAAAAATCCGCTCCTCCAGATATTTATTGGGGGCCAGCGCTTCAAACCGCCAGTCAATGCGGGTTTTCATGCCCTCGCTTTTGCTGCGCCATTCGGTAATGCCCCGGATATTCCGCAGCACACCGCCGATCCGCAGCAGCTCCGTGAGATTCAGCGTGCCTCCCGCTTCCGCACGCCGCAGGGCATTGGTGACATTTTTCAGCCCGCCGAAGGACGGGGCTCCGAACCGCGCCATCATCACATAGGCGTCGTCGGTTTCCCCCAGCATCCGCTGCACCTCTTCCAGAGAGGACGCGGGCTTGATTTCCCGGGCCAGTGTGGCCGCGTCGTCACAGGCGGTTTCTTCGGCCAGCAGGTGGAGAATTTTGTCCAGCTCCACCGCCCGCCAGTGCCGCCCGGCAATTTCGGTATTCATATGTTTGTACCTCCAAAAGGGATAAAAACTTGTTTGAGGATTTTCGGGTTTACCGGCCCCGTTTGTTTGCACTGTCTTGGTTACTCTTGCTGTTTATGCAAACAGCTGGCTTTTGGGCTGCTGCTTTCTTGGGCTTATCGCTCTGTTGGCTCGCGCTGCCCTTGGCAGCTCTTGCTATTTGTGCAAACAGTCGGCTTTTTTACGGGCTCGCTTACGCTTCGCATCTCTGGGGCTGCGCGCCCCAGACTGCGCCAAAGGAACTAAGTTCCTCTGGACTCCGTATGGTCGCGGGATCACAATGCGTAAATTTTTCCCCTGATTCCACGCGTACAGAGGTAATCCTGCCTTTTCCCCTACTCTTCCATCTGATGATAAAATTCCAGCGTGGAAAATCCGCGCTGCAAGGTATGTACCACATACCGCTCCGAGGCCTTCGCCGCCTGTTTCAGCCCTTCCGGCGGCAGGCTGAAGGAAAACAGCTTATCAAAATCCGCATAAATACTGTGGCGCAGCGCTGTCACCATCCCCTTCTCCAGAGGAATGGCTTCTTCCCCAAGATTCCGGGCACAGTCTGCACACAGCAGCGTACCGGAACGGGGCAGAAACAGCATGGTGTCCGCCTCATAACAGCCACAGCCCTGACAATACAGCAAATCGGGCATATAGCCGGAAAAGCTCATCATCCGCATTTCCACCACCAGCTTCAGCAGCAGGGGCGGGCGGGTGTTTTTGGAAAGAAAATACAGCCCGTTGAGCATCAGCCGCAGGTAGTCCTCCGCCGGGCTTTCCTCCGGAGTCAGCACGCCCGCCAGCTCACAGAAGTACTGAGCCAGCGCCAGCCGGGAAATGTCCTCCCGCAGGCCGAAAAAGCTCTCTTTAGGCCGGGCTTCGTCAATGATGACCCGCTCCCGGCCCTTGAACACAGAGAACTGGGAATAACTCAGCAGGCTGGTGCCGGAAGCCTTAGCACTGCGGATGGTTTTGGCCTGTCTGGCAAATCCCCGCAGAAGCCCCGCACTGCGGGTGAGCAGCGTCACCAGCCGGTCGCTCTCCCCCACGGTCTGTTCCCGGATGACCAGCCCGTCCGTTTCGATCCGCATTGCCGTCCTCCCTCTTCCGCTCTCCGGACGGACGGCGGCGCAGGCGGCTGTATTGCAGATACGCCTCTACACTGCCCGTCCGGCAAAAGCATTCCCATGCAGTCCGTTCATCCATACTCACGCCTCCTTCACCTCTATGATATAGAGTATTTGTCAAAGGTGCACAGGTATGAATGGAAAATAAATCTCCGTTCGCCAATTTCCGGCAGACTTTTTGCCGGATTTGTGATATTCAGCCGTTAAAATCGGTTTTGTCATAGCCCAGGGTATGGAGCACCGCTTCCCGGTTGCGCCAGTCCTCCTTGACCTTGACCCACAGCTTCAAATTGATTTTGCAGCCGAAAAATTTTTCCATGTCCTGACGGGCATAGGTGCCCACCTTTTTCAGCATGGAGCCTCCTTTGCCAATAATAATTCCCTTATGGCTGTCCCGCTCGCAGAAAATCACGGCATCGATGTCCGTTGCGGAACCGTCCTCCCGCTCCCGCATCCGTTCCACGGCCACGGCGGTTCCATGAGGAATTTCCCGATCCAGCAGGCGAAGCAGCTTTTCCCGGACGATTTCCGCCGCCAGCACCCGCTCGGGCTGGTCGGTGAGGGTATCATCGTCAAAGAAATGGCCGCCGGGCTGGCACAGCTTTTCCAGCTCCCCAATCAGCTCTTCCACGCCGCTGCCGTCCTGTGCGGAAACGGGCACCACGGCCTCAAAGGGGAACAGGGCGGAAAGCTCCGCAATCTGGGCCATGAGCCGGGTTTTATCCTCCAGCAAATCAATTTTATTGATGGCCAGCAGCGCGGGCATTCCGGATTTCTGAAAACGCTCGATCAAGTCCCGGTCAGCCGGGGAAATCTTCTCTCCGGCTTCCACCACCAGCAGCCCTGCGTCCACATTGGACACCGACTCGGTAACGGACTTGACCATGTAATCGCCCAGACGGCTCCGGGACTTGTGCAGGCCGGGGGTATCCAGAAATACCAGCTGGTTTTCCCCACGGGTGAGCACGCCCATAATCCGGGTGCGGGTGGTCTGGGGCTTACTGGACACAATGGCCACCTTCTGACCCAGCATCCGGTTCAACAGGGAAGATTTTCCCACATTCGGTCTTCCTACAATGGCGACAAATGCCGCCTTATCTTCCTGACGGTACTCCATGCATAACTCCTTTTTATCATCTATCATTTCATTCCGACAACGTCTTTTCTGAACGGCTGCTTCTATTGTAATCCACCGCCGCCCGGCTGTCAAACCCTTCCGGGTGTTTCCTGAAAATTTTACAGGATACAAAATCAGCCTCCGCCCAAAACGAGCGGAAGCCGATTGTCTTTTTATGGATGACGGGGCAGATGAAGCCTTTCCAGTACCGGCCCCGGGCCCCAGCGGATAAACGCCAGCGCCGCCAGTGCAGACAGCGCCAGTACCGGCAGCCGCCACCAGAGAGCCGTGAAGTACAGCCAGATTACTCTGAAAACCTCCGGCTTCCAGAACAGGCACACGCCGACCCCCACGGCAAACAGCGCACACACCAGCACCGCTCCCGCAGCCGTATCCTTGACCACCTTGGCCCACTGGCTGAACCCTTCGGTATCCCGGTCGCACAGCCGCTCAATGGAGGTATTCACCACCTCGGCACAGAGCACCAGCCCAAAGGTCAGAAAAAGGACGGCATACTCCGTCCGGGTCAGGCCGAAAAAGCCGGAAAACCCCACTACATACAGTGCGGCCACGGTGTGAATCCGCATATTCCGCTCCTGCACCAGACAGTACCAGATTCCCTGTACCGCCGCCCAAAGGCTTTTATAAAAGGGCCTCTTTTTACTCATTCCCGAAGGTATAGGCACTGGATGCGGGCAGTCCCAGCATGCTCATGACGTTTTCTTCCTTTTCACGCATACGAACCCGCTCAATGCCGCCGTTTTCGTGGTCATAGCCCAGCAGGTGCAGCATGGAGTGGGCGGTCAGATAGCCCATTTCCCGCTCAAAGCTGTGGCCGTACCGTTTCGCCTGTTCCAGTGCCTTGGGCACGGAAATGACGATATCGCCCAGAATCTTGGCGCCGGTGTTGTGGTTCTCGTCATACACGCCGTTTTCGCCCATGGGGAAGGAGAGCACATCCGTGGGCATATCCTTGCCCCGGTATTCCCGGTTCAGCTCATGAATCTGCTCATTGTCCACAAAGGTCACGCTGATTTCAGCGGAATAGGGGAATTTCTCCATACGAAGCACTGCGTTGCAGCAGCGGCGCACCAGCATACGCATTCCGGTGGGAATCTTCACAACTTTCTGCTTATTGGTGATAATTACTCTTATTTTTTCCATTTCTTGCGCCAGCCTCCTCGTATTTTTCATATGCCTTGATAATATCCTGCACCAGCTTATGGCGCACCACATCCCGCTCGGTAAAGCGGAAAATGGCGATATCCTCCACGTTTTTCAGAATGCGCATGGCATCCTTCAAACCGGAGCGCCGTCCGTCCGGCAGGTCGATCTGGGTAATATCCCCAGTAATCACCATTTTGGAATTGAAGCCCAGCCGGGTCAGAAACATCTTCATCTGTTCCGGCGTGGTGTTCTGCGCCTCATCCAGAATGATAAAGCTGTCATCCAGCGTGCGGCCTCTCATATAGGCCAGGGGCGCCACTTCAATGTTGCCCCGCTCCACATATTTCTGATAGCTTTCCGCGCCCAGCATATCGAACAGGGCGTCGTACAGGGGACGCAGATAGGGGTCTACCTTCTGCTGCAAATCGCCGGGCAGAAAGCCCAGCTTTTCTCCGGCTTCCACCGCCGGACGGGTCAGGATAATCCGGTTGATTTCCTGTGCCCGGAAGGCCGTCACCGCCATGGCTACGGCAAGATAGGTCTTTCCGGTACCGGCAGGCCCCACGCCCAATGTTATGGTGTGGGAACGGATATCGGAGCAGTACTGCTTCTGTCCCACGGTTTTGGGCTTGACGGGCTTTCCCTTGCTGGTAATACAGATACAGTCTCCCGCCAGATTTTTCAGCTTCTGTTCCGAGCCCTCATTGACCATGGAAATACAGTACCGGATGTTCTGCTCCGTGAGAGCCTCCCCTTTATTGATGAGGTTCAAAAGACTTTCAATCACACGCACCGCCCGGTACACGCACTCAGCGTCGCCGGAAACTTTGATTTCCGAATCCCGGTTCACGATGCTGACGCCGTATTCCTTTTCCAGCAGACGCACATTGGCGTCAAAGCTGCCGAAAAGGGCCGCCGCCTGTTCCATCCGGTCAATATTGATCCTTTGTTCAAACATAGCATCACCTTGATTTTGCTTTCCTGTTCCTCTAACGGGCAAACCGTTTGGAAGAACACCCTTATTATATCACATACGCCCTCATTCGTCATTAAATAATTCATAAAAAAATCAACAAATTTTAGCTCATTTATACAGTATTTGTACCATACTCCAAAGAAAAAACAGGGGATTCCCAAGAGATTTCCTGTGCAGCCTGCCAATTTTATCCTGTTTCGCCGGATTCCACCACAATTTCCTGAGTGACGCCGATTTCCTCCTCACAAACCGCCCGGACGGTCAGATGGAAAACCCCGTCCTCGACCCCGGTTTTCCACTCCTGAGAAACCACCCGGCCGGTTTTCCCCAGCATTTCCCGCTGCTGGAGGAGCACCGCGTCCCAGGCCAGCGACTGGGCTTCTTCCTCCGTCAGCGTCCGGCTCACTTCTTCATAACGGCTCCAAACCTCCCGATACCGGGAAACGGGCAGGGGCGTTTGAAGCAGGGTCAGCGGGCTATCCTCCGTTTCCTTTTCCCAAAGCCCTTCCGGGGCCTTTCGCAGCGTGACCGGAAACCGCAGCCCGAAAAACAGCACGCTTTCCCGAACCAGCGTTTCCCCGGTTTTTTTCCGCTCGATCTGTTCCATGGGGATTTTGGCGGTAAATTCCCGCCGGGTTTCCGCCACCACCTTTCCCCGGGCGAAAACCGCGTGGTTGCTTCCCGTTTCACTTTCCACAATGCCGGAAATCAGCAGCTGCCCTTCGATGACCCCATCACCGGGCTGCACCATGGCGGTTCCGGAAAACACATCGATGGATTTGATTTTCCCATCGGCAGAGGCCAGCAGGTTGGCGGGGGTATCGCTGTCCTCGTCCTGTGGCTTTGGGGTTCCCTCTTCCAGACAGAGCTGCGCCGTACATCCGTCGGTGTTGACGCTGAGCCAGCTGAGCTGGGGAAACCGGTCCCGCAGCACCCGGGAAAGCTCGTGGGTGTTAATACTGCTTCGGTCTGCGCCGGTATACAGCCCTTCCTCCCGGGCTGCCGCCAGCAGGGTTTCGGTGGGAATATTGGTATCCCCCTGCACCGTAATCACCCAGTATTTTCCCGACAGGAGCCACAGCAGCACCACCGCCAGCGCCAGTCCGGCGGTCATCCCTTTTCTTCTGCCGAAAAAACGAAGGCGGAAACACAGGCCGTGGCGGCTGCAAAGGTGCAGCCGTGCCCCGGTTCTTGCCGCAAAGGGGCGAAAAAACTCATAGTCCGCCGCCCGGCAGCGGCACAGCACCCCATTCTCCCCCTGTTTCCGGATGCCCCATAAAAGAATGCCGGAGCGGGAAGCCAGCGTGAGAAACCGCTCCGATTTTCCGCCGTCCCCTTTACAGGAAAACTCCACCCAGCCGGTGAGCCACCGCGTCAGTCTGACCATATTGACCCCTTCCCTATATCAGATATTCCAACCCGGAAATAAACCCTTCCAGCACCAGCGCATCCCGGGTCATACTCCGTATTTTCAGATTTCTCCCGGAAAACCGCACACAGAGTTTTCCCATTCGGAGCTTTACCGTTTCCGGGTCATATTCCAGCACACCGCCGCAGCCCTCGATTGTAGCCCTTCGATTGCCGCAAAGCTCGATACAGCCGGATGGCCCGTCAGGCGTGGGGGCAGCCAGCTGAAAACGGTCTTTTCCCTGCTCCCGGCCGTCTTTCCGTTCACCCACAGGCGTCACCTCCCACTTTGTCTGTCACCGTCAGATATATGCAGCTTTGGGGGCGCTCATGCCTTTCGGTTGATTTTCAAAGTCATCCCAACAGCAGGCATGACAGCGGTTTTGTGGGGATATATTTGAATACAGACCCTCTGCAAATCCTTCGCCATTGGGAAAAATTGAAACGAACTCCTGAAACGAACCCTTGAAACGAAGTCCGAGCCCGGAAAATTCAGGACAACTGTCCTCTGTACAAGGACAAAAAGCCGCGAAAAGGGCAAAAAACAGGCGATTTCGTTTCAGTTCGTTTCAGTTCGTTTCAAGTTCGTTTCAATCACCAAGGTTCAAAAAACCGCATAAGACCGGGATTTTTTAAGGGTTCTTCCTTCCAGTGCAACGAAAGCAACGAACTTTTATAAAAAAAGAAATAGAGTATACTACAACAGAATAAAAGTGTTTTGACCTTCGTTGCAGTACTTCGTTGCACCTTTCGTTGCACTTGCCCTCTGCCGGTGGGTGACTCCCTCAGTCGTCTACGCCGCCAGCTTTCTCGGCTACCGCCTCGGTCGGCGTTTATCTGTTTGCCACTGGCAAACAACGCCCTCAGGGAGGGAGCCTAATTAGGCCCCCTCTTCGAGGGGGCTGTCTGCGAATGCAGACTGGGGGAGTCTCCGCCCGTTATCCATAGGGTGCAAACATTTTGACAGGAGTGATGCAAATGATACGGGACAGACTGACAAAATGGCGGTATACCCTGTCCGCAGCTGTCGGGCTGGGCGCCGTCTGCTTTCTGGGCTGGGTTCTGCTGAAACAGCCGGAACCTGCGGTGCAGGGCGTGGTGCAGGGCATTGCCGCCTGTCTGGATACCCTGATTCCTTCCCTCTTCCCCTTCATGGTGCTCAGCGCCTATCTCACCGAAAGCGGCCTTGCCCAATTCATGGGCCGTTACACCGGTGCGCTGCTGCACAAACTGTTCCGGCTTCCCGGATGCGCCGCCCCGGTGATTCTGCTTTCCTATCTGGGGGGATATCCCGCCGGGGGAAAAGCCATTTCCCGGCTGCTGCTCCGGGGAGAGCTCACCGAAAAACAGGCTGGCCGGATGCTGTGCTTCTGTGTGGGCGCGGGGCCGTCCTTTGTCCTCACCTATGTGGGCTCCTGCCTGCTGGGCACCCCTTCTTCCGGCTCCATTCTGCTGCTGTCCGTCACCCTGTCCGGCCTGCTGCTGGGGGTTTGCACCGGGCTTTTTTCCAAAGACACCGCCGCCGTGCCGGAACACCCGCCCGTCCCTCCGGCTTCCTCGCCGCTGGTCTGTGCCGTTTCCGACGCCAGCCGGGGAATGCTCTCTCTGTGCGCCATGGTGGTGGTTTTTTCCGCGCTGCTTTCCACGGCTTCCCGGCTGGGCTGGTTTGCCCCCTTGACCCGACAGCTGCTCCTTTGGGGAATGTCCCCGGGAAACGCCGCCGCGCTGCCTTTTTTCCTCACGGAAATCACCGCCGGATGCCGCACCGGCGCCATGGCCCGGGCTTCTCTCCCATTGTTCGCCTTTGGCCTTGGCTGGGGCGGCCTGTGCGTTCATTTTCAGGTGTTCTCCTTCTTTCCCCGGCTGCCGGTTTCCCGGTGGAAGTTCTGGTGCTTCCGGCTGCTCCACGGGCTGGGTTCGGCGCTGCTCTGCCGGGTGCTGCTGCCCTTTTTCCCGGAAGTCTCCGCAGCCTCTGCCCTGTGGAGTGATTCCCCTTCTGTGGGGCTGGCAGCTTCCATTCCCGCCGCCGCAGCGCTGTTTCTTCTGCTGCTGATTATGGCACTGGACGGCAATGTCCCCGCTTTTTCCGGAAAAGGCGGCATTTTCCCTAAAAAACCCCGTTGAATGACAGCGCTTTCCCCAAAGGTTTCCCTTTTCCCAACCGCCGGACTGTGGTATAATACAGATATTATGGAGACGGAGATGAACGGGAAAGGATGGAAACAGGAAATGTCATATCAAATCAATCTGGGGGAATGGAACTCGGTGTTCGCCGTTCCCTCTTCTCTGGTGGACCAGCACATGAAGCTGGCCGGAGCCGTACAGTTAAAAGTGCTGCTGTGGGTGCTTCGCCACAGCGGCGAAGAGATCAGCGATGAAACCCTTGCGGCAGCCGTTGGCGCAAGCCCGGCAGACACCCGAGACGCCATGCAGTATTGGGTGGAGACCGGACTGCTGACACAGGATGGAAGCCGGCTTTCCCCCTGCGGCGCACGGGAACCGGAGCCTTCCGACCCACCGGCAGAAACACCCGCTGCAAAGGAATCGGAAAGCCCCCGGCTGGTTTCCGTTCTTCCCGCGCCTGTTACCACCGCAGCGGAAAACCGGACGGAAACCCCTGTGCCTGTAGAAAAAATACCACCCCGACGGATTCCCAAGCCGGACGGGGTTTTCGTATCTCAGCGGATTGGAGAAAGTCCGGAAATTGGCTTTCTCATGCAGGAAGCCGAGGTCATTCTGGGACGACCCATTTCCCCGGGACTCAGTTCCAGCCTGGTGTTTATTCACGACGACTACGGCCTGCCGGTGGATGTCATCATTATGCTGCTGCAATATGTGAAATCCAAGGGTCGGGACAACACCAACTATATTGAATCTGTGGCAAAGGGCTGGGCTTCCGATGGAGTATTCAGCCTGGAAGCCGCCGAACAGAAGCTGCGACAGCTGAAGGAAAACGAACAGGCCTGGCGCAGAGTGGAACAGGCCCTGCGGATTTCTCACCGCTCTCCCAGCGCCCGGGAAGAACAGTTTGCCCGGCGGTGGCTGCTGGAATGGAATTTCAGCGAGGCCATGCTGCGGGAAGCCTATGACCGGTGTGTGGATTCCACCGGACGGATGAACCTGAGCTATATCAACCGGATTCTGGAACGCTGGCACAAAGCCGGGGTTTCCAATCCGCAGCAGGCTTCGGCGGAACAGGCGGCCAAGTCCGCCGCAAGAGCACAGGCGCCGGAGACCAGCTTTGATCTGGATGAATATGAACGCACCAGCGGATGGGGATTTACAGGAAAGGAGTAAACCATGGGATACAGTCGAGAAGTCTATGACGCCGCCATGGCGGTTCTGGCTCGCCGGAAAGCGCTGGCAGAACAGGAAGCCGAAGCGCGGAAATCCGCTTTTTATCAAATGGAACCCCGGGCAGCGGAAATCCAGCGGGAACTGGCACAGGTTGGTTCTGCGGCGGGAAAATGTGTGGTTCGCGGCGGAGATGTGGCCGCTGCGCTGGAACAGCTGCGGGAGAAAAGCAAACGCTTACAGCAGGAGCGGGACAACCTGCTGCGCCGTGCCGGACTGGAACCGGACGGACTGGAGCCCCGTTATACCTGCCGGAAATGCGGGGACACCGGCAGTGTGGACGGCCGGATGTGCAGCTGTCTGAAAGGGCTGCTTCGGCAGGAGTCCTATCGCCGTCTCAACGAATCCTCTCCCCTGACCCTGTCGGGGTTTGAGCAGTTTTCCCTGCGGTATTATCCGGAACAGTCCGACGGAAACGGCCCTTCTCCCCGGGAGCATATGGCCGGTGTGCTGGACAAGTGCCGGCAGTATGCCCGTCAGTTTTCCAGCCGCTCCCCCAGCCTGCTGTTTCAGGGACGGACCGGACTTGGCAAAACCCATCTGTCCCTTGCCATTGCCCGGGAAGTCATCGACCGGGGCTTTGGCGTGTTGTACGGTTCCACCCAGAATTTCATGGCCACGTTGGAAAAAGAGCGCTTCGGCCGCTCCGACGAGGACACCAATCAGGCACTGCTCCAGTGTGATTTGCTGATTCTGGATGATCTGGGCACGGAATTTTCCACTCCCTTTGTCACGGCGGCACTGTATAACATCATCAACACCCGGCTCATGTCGGACAAACCCACTATTATCAGCACCAATCTCTCCATGAAGGAGCTGCTGGCCCGCTATGGGGAGCGGATGGTTTCCCGAATGATCGGCGGCTATTGCCGGGTGGTGTTCACCGGGCGGGATGTTCGGCAGATTATCACCATGGAACGGGAGAAAAACGGCGGGATTTCAGGATAAATGACAGTTTTGTAAACATGGTAACATTTACGAATGATTCATTGTATCCCGGGAAAGGATATGGTATAATGAACCAGCCGCAAAAGCGGTTATTTTTGCCAAACCCATTTCCCATTGTTTTGAAGAAAGAGGTAGCCTATGAAATTGAATTCGATTTGGAAAGCAGTTGCCCTTGGGGCAGCCTGCCTGATGATGCTGTCCGCCTGTGCCGGTGAGCCTGCTTCTTCCAGCAGCTCTTCCTCCGGCGAAACCTCCTCCCAGAGCGAAATCTCTTCTCAAAGCGAGGTTTCTTCCGAAACTTCTTCCCAGAGCGAAACCTCCTCTGAAAGCCAGTCCACCGGCGGCTCTGTGGTGGATGCTTCCTTCTTTGACGACGCGGTCTTTATCGGAGATTCCGTTTCCCTACGGCTGAATTATTACTGCCAGAGCCATTCCGGCGTGCTGGGAAAAGCCCAATTTCTGACTTCCGGCAGCATGGGCAGCGGCAATGCTCTGGAAAAAATCAGCGAAAGCTCCGTCCACCCGGTCTATCAGGGAGAAAAGATGCTCATTGAGGACGGCGTCAAGGCCAGCGGCGCGAAAAAAGTGTTTATCATGCTGGGCATGAACGACATTGCCCTGTACGGGATCGAGGATTCCGTGAAAAACATGGATACCCTGATCCAGCGGATTCTGGAAAAAAGCCCCAACGCGGAGATTTATGTCCAGTCCATGACCCCCATGATGAAGGACGCCCAGCTGAAAGACCTGAACAACGCCAATCTGGACAAGTACAATCAGCAGCTGAAAGAGCTCTGCACGAAAAAGGGTTATCACTTTGTGGACGTGGCCTCTGCCATGAAGGACAGCGAGGGCAATCTGATTCCCGAATATTGCAGCGATCCGGAAGACATGGGCATTCACTTCACCGATGCCGGTGCGGAAGCCTGGATTGACTATTTGATGAACAACGTACAATAACAAAAAGAAAAACGGAAAGGATGCAGGAACATGAAAAAACTGTTTTCTCTGGCTATGGCACTGGTACTGGCTTTGAGTCTGGCCGCATGTGGTCAGGACAGCGGCAGCGGCAAAAGCGCTGATCTGCCCAAGGTGTTGGAAACCATGAAGAGCGAAGTGGGCTTCTCCGATGTTATTGAACTGGACGAAGCCGGTTTGAAGAGCAACTACGGCATTGAGGCCGACGACGTCAAGCAGTTTGCCGCACTGGCAGACGCTTCCGGCATCAAGTGCGAGGAAGTGGTGCTCATCGAAGCCACCGACAGCGACGCCGCCAAAACCGTCAAAGAACAGCTGGACAAGCGGATGGAATCCAAGCTGGCCCAGAACAAGGACTATTTGCCGGAACAGTACGCCATCATCAAAAAGTGCAGCGTAGAGCAGAACGGCAACTATGTGAGCATGATTGTGGGCGCTGAACACGAAAAGCTGACCCAGATCTACAACGAGTCCTTTAAATAAGCGCAAAACAAAATCCGTCTCCGGTTCTTCTGCCGGGGACGGATTTTTTGCTGCTTCTGCGCATATGATTTTGGAAGAAGCGCAGAAGGAGTGATGGTTCATGTTCGCGGTATGGAAAAAGCGGCAGGTTCTGCTGGGATTGGGCGCGGTTATCATCGCCGCAGGGCTGCTGGTGTCGATTCTGGCCAAAACCATGGAGAACCGCGCCACCGCTGTTTCAGGGGAAATCAACTGGGGATTGAGCTTTCAGGAAAAGGGCAAAACACCGGTGGGCAATGCCAGCAGTGAAGAATTGGCCCGCTATGATGCCTGTTATGCTGGGAGCAGCGAGGGAAAAGTAATCTACCTCACCTTTGACGCTGGTTTTGAAAACGGCTGTACTCCGGACATTCTGGATACTTTGAAAAAGCACAAGGTAAAAGCCGCTTTTTTTGTCGTGGGCAACTATCTGGAAACCTGTCCCGAACTGGTCAAGCGCATGGTGGAGGAAGGCCATCTGGTGGGCAATCACACCTATCACCACCCCAACATGTCGGCGATTTCGGAAAAATCTGCCTTTGAGAAAGAGCTTACTTCTCTGGAAGAAAAATACCGGGAGATTACCGGACAGGAAATGGAAAAATACTATCGTCCGCCTCAGGGAAAATTCAGCGAAAGCAATCTGCGTCAGGCCCAGGAGCTGGGCTACCGCACGGTTTTCTGGAGTCTGGCCTATGTGGACTGGTATCAGGATCGCCAGCCAAGCCATGAAGAGGCTTTCGAGAAGCTGATTAACCGGATTCATCCGGGGGCGGTGGTGCTGCTGCACAGCACGTCCCAGACCAACGCGGAGATTCTCGACGAGCTTTTGACCCGCTGGGAAGACATGGGGTATCATTTTGGCACGGTTCCGGAGCTGTTTGACAAGGAGAAAACCGCCCAAAAATAAAAATAGCTATAAAAAAGAGGAAGGCTGCGGACAGTCTTCCTCTTTGATTTTACATGACAAACGGTCAATGCCGGATTTGCAGACCGGAGCCGTCGGTGAAGGTTCCGGAAAGGATTTTGAGAATGTCATAGATCCAACCGATAAAAAACAGACCGCCGGTGAAAAGGTACAGGATACCGGTTCCGATCTTTCCCACATAAAAGCGGTGAATTCCCCAATAGCCCAGAAAAATGGCCAGCACCAGCGCAAGCAGCTTGCTTTTGGGGCTTTCATTGGTATACGCATAGCCACCCATATTTTGATTATTATTGTTGTTATTGTTATTGATAATAATAGTGGGTTGCTGGGGATAGGGCTGCTGATACGGTTGTTGATAAGGCTGCTGGTAGGACTGCTGATAGGAATTTTGATAGGGCTGCTGCTGAGGCTGCTGAGGCTGTTGATAAGACTGGTAGGACTGCTGATACGGGTCCTGATAGGGCTGCTGTTGATACAGCTGCTGGTCGGGCTGGTAAGGCTGATACGATTCCTGATACGGCTGCTGGTAAGGGTCCTGATAAGACTGATACGACTGGTTCGGCTGCTGACAGGACTGCTGCACCGACTGCATGGAAGCGCCGCAATTGGGGCAGAAATTTGCATTTTCCGCATCCGTGCCGCAATATGGACAGAACATTTTCTACACTCCTTGACGGGAAACCGTTTCAAAAAACAGGCCGGTCCCCTGTAAACTCTACTTTATCATAGCGCATTTTGGCGATAAGTGCAATGATAAAATTCTCTCTTTCAGGTTAGGCAAAATGAAGCACCTTTTTCTTCTTGCTTCTGTCCAGTCCTCGTGCTATGATAAAAATGAAAAAAACAGATACTGACAGCGGACATGGAGGTTATAAAATGAGAAATTCCAAAGACTATATCGGTAAGCGGTGCAGGAAAGCAATGCGGGATTTTATTTTCCATTTTGGATATAATCCGGGGCTTCCTGAAAAACTGGATTTTGATGAAGATGTCTATTCCGAACACCTTGAAAAAAGTGTAGCGGATGACTTTGATTATACCATCGAACTCTATGGTACGATTCCCAGTGTGGACGGAGACCCAAACCGACTAATTATCGATTAAGGAGCTGTCATACAAAGAGATGGGAGCGCTATGAGTTTTTCAGAACACATAAAAAAATTACTTATTTTAAATCAAATCCGGAATGGGTCTGGTATGATGAAAATGAACTTCCTCATCTGACAGACAAAGCCCCTCCGGAAGCGGTGGAATCCTACAATTACTGGAAAAAATGGTACGAGAAATGCCAGCGTGACGGCATTATCTACGATTGATTCTCAAACTTACATACAGCCGCCCAGAACTCGGAGTTTTTCCGGGTGGGCGGTTTTTCTTTTCTCGAAAATATGGTATGATGTAAAAAAAGATAAAAGGATGTGCCGAATATGCAACATGAAGAGAAATCGTTTTCTCCTCTGGACAATGACGCCCTGACCCGGCTGATCTATCTGCATGATGATGAAATTACCCAGCTGTTTGTCCGGATTCGTCAGCTGGAGGAGCGGGTGCGGGTACTGGAAAATCAGACGGAAAAGTAGTCAAAAAGTAGTCAGTTACGAAAATGGACAAAAGAAAAACCCGCATGAACTACCAAAAAAGGCGGTTTCATGCGGGTTTTCTGGTGAACCATCGGGGATTCGAACCCCGGACACCCTGATTAAAAGTCAGGTGCTCTACCGACTGAGCTAATGATTCACGACGGAGCTCCATTAGTTTACCAGATTTTTTTCCATCTGTCAATAGGTGATTTCATTTTTTTTGAAATTTTTTATTTCTTTCGTCTTTCTTTTCCATTCCCGCTCTATTTCCGTTTCCGCACCTGAGAGGGCAGCAGTCCCGTTTGCTTTTTGAAGACCCGGGTAAAATAGGACATTTCCGAAAAGCCGCTGAGCCTGGCGCTTTCCCCAATATTATACTCTCCGCTTTCCAATAGCCGCCGGGCATTGGCACAGCGCAGGTATTGGAGGTATTCCCCAATGGAACGGCCGGTCACCTGCCGGAACTGGCGGCAAAAATAAAACTTGCTGAACCCCACGGCCCCGCAGACATCTTCCAGCAGCAGTTTTTCCTGAAAATGGGCTCGAAGATAAACGATTGCCTTTTTCACCGCCGCCTGATGCTGACCCGTCAACGGATCCTCTGCTGCTGCGGAAAGGCGATACCTGCGATACAGCCGGGAAAACAACAGAAAAATACAGCCTTTGACCGCCTCTTTGTAACAGCTTTCCCGCTGCTCCATTTCCCGACTGATCTGGGAAAAGAGTCCCGCCGTTTCCGGGTCCAAAATATGACGGCGCAAAATCCCTGTCCGAAAGGGAAAATCTGTTTCCGCAAATAAAGCCGGTTCCACAATCAGGCAGTAATACCGGCAAGGCGGTTCCTGTGGCTCGATAGAATGCAAATCTCCGGAATTGACCACGGCCAGCTCCCCCGCCTGCATCAGCAGCTGTTCTCCGCCGGAACGAACCGCTGCCGCTCCCTGAAAGCAGCACAGCACTTCAATCCCCTCATGCCAATGAGCCTCTACCCGCCCGGTCCCTTCCAGGGCATTGGGGTGAAAAATCACGGGAAAAGCCGGGTCCGGATGACGCAGCGGCTCGTGAAAACCTGTTTCCATAGCAACCCTCTCCAAAAGCAAGATCGTACCAAAACGGGGCAACATCTGCCCTTTACTTTCAGCCATTTCATTATAGAATAGAACCAGAAAGCTGTCAAACGATTTTACGGGTTTGATGGGAATTTTTGTGAAAGCTGCGGGAAAACCGTCTTTTTTCCCGACAGAAAGGAGCTGTCTTTTATGTATCCATTTTCCATCGGCGTCCTTCTGGATTCTTTCCGCACGGACTGGAAAAAAGCACTGGAACTGGCTGAAAAAACCGGTGTGTCCGGCATTCAGGTCTATGCAACCAGCGGCGAGTTTGCTCCGGAGAACATGTCCAAGCCCCTGCGCCGGGAATTTCTCGACGCTGTCAAGTCCCACGGGCTGACCATTTCCGCCCTCTGCGGTGATTTGGGACAGGGCTTTGCCCATGCGGAAAAAAATCCCGCTCTCATCGATAAGAGCCGCCGGATTCTGGAACTGGCCAAAGAACTGGAAACCGACGTGGTGACCACCCATGTAGGGGTCATTCCCGCCGACAAAACCTGCGAGCGGTACCATATCATGCAGGAGGCCTGCGGTGAGCTGGCCCGGTATGCTGACGAGCTGGACGCCCACTTCGCCATTGAAACCGGCCCGGAAATTGCTGTGACCCTGCGGGACTTTCTGGACGGACTCCACTCCACCGGCGTGGCGGTCAATCTGGACCCCGCCAACTTCGTCATGGTGACCGGTGATGACCCGGTGCAGGCAGTTTACACCCTGAAAGATTACATCGTCCACACCCATGCAAAGGACGGCGTCAAACTGCTGGACGGCGATCCCATGGTGATTTACGGAGAAGCTGTTTCCATTGAGGAAACCATCCGTCAGGCCCGGTATTTTGAGGAGCTTCCTCTGGGACAGGGCAGCGTGGACTTCCCCGCTTATCTGAAAGCGCTGGACGATATCGGGTACCGGGGTTTCCTGACCATTGAACGGGAAGCCGGAGAGGACCCCTGTGCAGACATCAAACTGGCCGCAGATTTCCTGCGGAATCTCATTGGATAAGGAGCATCATTTTATGAAAAAGCTGAAAGTCGGCGTCATCGGCGTCGGTAATATTTCCAACGAACACATCAAGGCTTATCTGAACAATCCCCGGGTAGAGCTGTACGCTTTCTGTGACATTAACGAAAAACAGCTGGCGCTCATGGCGGAAAAATACGGCGTGACCCGCACCTTTACCGACAAGGATGAAATGCTGGCTCTGCCGGAACTGGACGCTGTCAGCGTCTGCACCTGGAACTCTCAGCACGCCCCCTGCACCATTGCAGCGCTGAATGCCGGCAAACACGTCCTGTGCGAAAAGCCCATGGCCACCACTGTGGAGGATGCGCTGGCCATGAAAGAAGCTGCCGAACGCAACGGAAAGCTTCTGCAAATCGGATTTGTCCGCCGCTTCGGAAACGACTGCGCCGTTTTGCAGGACTTCCTCCGGGAAGGCACACTGGGGGACATCTATTTTGCCAAAGCCGCCTATTTGCGGCGCAACGGCAACCCTATGGGCTGGTTTGGCGACAAGTCCCGTTCCGGCGGCGGCCCCCTCATTGATCTGGGGGTACACGTCATCGACCTGA
>ERZ1643250.1675-NODE-1675-length-18237-cov-6.561544_pt1 | contig 18237 bp, 12 predicted proteins | sample MGYA00579262_ERZ1643250 | MGnify/ENA primary metagenome ERZ1643250 (study PRJEB29033, sample SAMEA4952265) | chicken gut metagenome | biome: Broiler Chicken; feature: Gastrointestinal Tract; material: Caecum | place: Ireland | collected 2018 | study: Broiler... | reverse complement strand
AGAAATCCATGGAGAGCCGCAGTAGCAAGGCTGGACCCCGTATCGGGCGCATCCTGCGTGCTTTTGCGGCGCTGATTGTCTCGGTGGCGACACTGCTCACCGGTACCGTGACCGCGCACGCTGCCGTCGGCAACCTGCCCGGCTACTGGTTCAATCCCACCAGCAGCGGCTCGTGGTACATCGGCTACCATGCGGCTGGCCTCGGCCCGATGGGATATAACGGCGACAACCCCTACTACTGCCTCTCACCCGGTAACCCCCTGTACAACACCGGCACATGGCAGGAGGCCACCGACACGAACCCCAAGATCGCCGCGTACATGGTGAACAAGTATGTGGGCGACCGTTCCGACTTCACGCAGGCCGCCATCGCCTACGCCCTGCACGCACATCTGGACAGGTCCGACACTCACTTTAACGAGCTGGTGGCCGCCGGTCTGGAAGGCGCGGACATCAATGCCGTCGCCGCCAAGGCCAACGAGATGTGGAACGACGCCTACAACAACACGCCGACCGACATCAATGCCTCCTATAAGTACACGGAAGGCAAGCTCAAAGGCACCGTCAACCCCGGCATCATGAACACCAATAAGCAGTATGTGGCAGGCATCCAGTACACCATTACGCTGAACGGCCCAGCCGTGTTCGACGCGACCGGCACCAACACGTATACGGGCGTTACCAAGGCGCAGGAGGAACACATCGCATGGACGGCAACCGATGACGGCGACGTACAGGGAACTGTTTCCTATGCGGGCATTGGTGCCCTGCGTATGGATTCCGTCGGCCAGCCTCTGTTCATGCGAAATCAGGACCCTCAATACAGGAATGGGACCATTGAGTTCAAGGTGGAGGCGTCCTATCCCCTTGATGTGAGCACGGTCGCCACGAACACGTTCGATCATGCGGGCGACACCCGCCCGGTGCACGACACCATCAACCTGAGCGGCTACGGCGACCGGAGCGAGACCATCACCGGTAAGATCATCCTGAACTGGGACGGCAACCCGGCGGACGAGACCGTGGATCAGAAGGTCGAGAAGTCGTTCACCACGCCGTTGCAGCCCACCGTCAACAGCCCGGACTTCCTGCCCTCCGACTTCGGCTGGGAGAAGTGGAAGGCGGGCCGTTACTGGTTCGACGTGCAGATTCCCAAGCAGGGACACATGCGCGAAGCGGTGGACACGGACGACCGCGAACCCACCGAGACGTGGGTGGTTGACGCGCCGCACATCACCACGGATGTGAGCAAGCGCGTCGTGGGCCTCAACGAGAAGTTCTACGACACCGTGAAGATCAATGGCCGCGTGGCCCGTGGCAGCTACGTGAAGGTGCAGGCGTATTCGGCTGTCCCCAATGAGCCGGACACCAGCGTCCCGCTGCTGCTGGACCAGACCATCCAGATCACCAACGAGCAGGCGGACGCCTCCAGCGAGCAGGGGTCGTTCACCATCCGCACCGACAGCATCAGCAGCCCCACCGAAGGCTACGTGTACTTCAAGGCCACGCTGTACAACCAGCGCGGAGATGTACTCGACTCGCATGATCTGGGCATCGAGACCGAGACCGTGCATGTGCTGCCCGTGCTGCTGGAATCGCAGGTCACCAACGAGCGCGTCACCTTCGACCAGTGGTTCGGCGACAAGGCCACCGTCACCGGCATCATCGAACCCGGCTCCTATCTGGTGTTCAAGGCATACGGCCCGACCCTGATGGACGCGACCCTTCCGGACGGCTCCGACAACCCCGCCGTCACCAGCCTCGAACCGCTGTATGAGGAGCGCGTGGACGTGACCGAAAAGCAGGCCGAGGACTCCCACAACCGTCCCCAGACCTTCTACTCGAAGGGCGGCAACGACGAGTACGAGAAGAGCGCCATGGTCACTTCGGCCTCCGGCGTGGACCCCGGCTTCGTGTACTGGGATGTGCGCCTGTACGGCCCGGACGGCAAGGAACGGGCACGCCACCAGCTCGGCATCCCGGAGGAGACCGTGCGCGTGGAGATGCCGACCATCAGCACGCAGGTGTCCGACGCGGACGTGAGCGTGGGCGATGCCTTCCACGATGTCGCCACCGTCCGGGGCAAGGTGGGGCGCGGCTGGTACGTGACCTTCACCGCCTACGAGGCCGTGTCCGGCGACAGCCTCCCCAACGGGAACGCAGGTAAGATTCTCGATGAGGTCCGCGTGGACATCACCGACGATCAGGCCGACAACTCCAACGTCAAGTCTGAGTTCGACGTGACAAGCCCGGACGCCCATTCGTGGCGTTCCGGCACCGTGTACTGGGTGGCGTCGCTGCATACGGCGTCCGGCGCGGTCGTGGACAAGGGTAAGCTCGGCGAGGAGACCGAGAAGGTCCGTGTGCGCGGCGGCGGTATCATCACCAGCCACGCGCAGGCCATGGGCGCCGTCGGCGGACAGCTCTACGACGAGGTGACCATCTACGATGAGACCGTCGGCCATGAGGGCACCGGCAACGGCAACCTCCATGACAACGCGGGCATGATCCCGGACGACTCCTACGTGATCGTGCGCCTGTGGCGCAACGACGGTCACAACGGGCAGACCAAGGGCCAGATGGTCGGCCAGATTCGCCGTGACGTGAATCAGGAGAACTTCATCCCCTTCGAGGATGGTGGCGAGGCCATCGACGGGCGCACCAACCGGCGCGGCTACCAGACCATCAAGGTCACCGGCGAGCAGTTCATTGTGCCCGAATGCCCTGCGGACGGGTACGAGAACGCCGGAAAGTACAACCCGTGCGGCGCTGGCATGTACTACTTCACCGCCACGCTCTACGGCACGGACGGTCAGGTGCTCGACAAGCAGGACTTCGGACAGTCCGGCGACAGCACCGAGACCGGATACCCGTCCGAGGAGCGCACGCCGGTGCAGAAGTTCGCCACCGAACGGGCCAAGAAGTGGTTCAGCATCGACTCGGAGAACTACGCCGACAAGACCATCAGCAGCTACGACATGCTGAAGCAGTGGTCGTATCAGGAGTCCGACGTGGACGTTGACAAGCTCATCGCCCAGACCGACCCCGCCACCACCATGCGGTTCGAGATTTGGCGCGAGGACCCGGCCAGCGACAACGGCGACACGGACGTGAAGGTGTGGGAGGGCCAGAACTGGGACCTGCCCGCCATCCAGTCCGTGAACATCGAGGGCGTCGCCACGGTCAAGAAGGACATGCAGAAGCTCAAGTCCGAGACCGTGGACCTGACCGACAAGACGCTGTTCCCCGCCGGTACCTACTACTACCGGCTCGTCATCCAGAACCCGGATGTGGACACCAACCCGAACTACAACACCTCCACCGACCCGGACTACAACCCGACCATCGACGGCAACAGCAACATCGTCTGGTATGACGCCAAGCGCGTCAAGTCGGAGAGCTTCGACATCATCGAAGCCCAGTCCAAGAGCGTGGAGCCGCTGTGGACGAACACCATGAGCGTGGCCGACACGATCACGCTCACCGGCGTCATCCCGGAGGGTACGCAGTACGAGGTGGAGCTGTGGAAGGCCACCGAGGGCATGGACGGCAAGACGACCGGCGAGAAGCCCGTCGCCACCACCGGACGCATCGACCTTCCGAAGGAGGCCATCGGCGATTTCCGCATCCACCCGGTGACCTTCACCGCCCCGTGGTTCGAGAACCCCGGCGTGGGCAGCTACCAGTGGAGGTTCAAGATTTGGACCCCGGACGACAAGGGCGGAGCGCCGACCATCTCCGACGAGGTGTTCACCCCGTTCGATTCCGCCGCCGATGCCACGCAGGCCGGTTTCCTCGATGACGACTGGCAGAGCGTCCCGCAGGATCAGGAGTCGAAGACCCCGAAAGATATGCACGGCTACGCCGACCGTCACCTCATCTACGAGGGCACGCAGGTCAAGGACGAGCATTTCGAGGTCATCCGCATCTCCACGGACGTGACCGCCAGCCCGACGTGGGAGAACCCGTCGAGCAACGGCGAGGCTGCGGTCGATCCGGCAGGCAACGCGCAGAGCTACAAGGGCGAGAACTACATCAACGTCTCCTATGAGGGCGCTGACGTGTCCGACCACGCCAACATCGAAGGCCATGTCCTTGAGGGCTACCAGCTCGGCTACACGCTGTACAAGCGTGCGGACGGCGACGATCCCGCACAGGATACCGTCGTGTGGACGTACAACCCCGAGGCCCTGACGGAGAACCAGAAGACGCACGACTCCGGCACCTACCATCTCGATAAGGGCGAGTACGGCGACTATTACTGGGTGTTCAACTTCCGCAAGCCCGACGGCACCGAGTTCGTCACGGACAAGGTGACCGGCGGCGAGACGAAGGCCAACGACTCCGCCAAGCGCATCAAGTCCGAGTCCTTCCACGCGGTGAGCATCACCACCGCCACCTACGACTGGGGCGCGGTCGCCAACGAAATCTGGGATACGGCGTTCATCCACGGACGCCTGCCCGAGGACGCGACCATCCGCTTCGACCTTGTGAGCAAGGAGACCGGTGAGGTCGTCCAGTCCACCGAACCGGTGAAGGTGGGCGGCACGCTTGCCAACGGCACCACCGAGATCGAGTCCGAGCACATCGAACTTGAGAAGGCTGGCGACTACTGGTGGAGCGAGGTCGTGGAGTTCCCCGGCGACCATGACAAGCCGTTCCACACGGGCCGCGACAACCAGCAGCCCGAAAGCCTGCACGGCATCAGCGCCGACACCAGTGTGGTAACCGAGGTCATGGCGGAGCAGTCCAACGTGCACGACACCGTGAAGTTGGAGAACATCGCCGCCAACGACCGGCTCATGGCCGCATGGGACCTGTACAAGGTCAACCAGAACGGCGGACCGGACACCGACGAGTACGTGACCACCGTGGACGCCGAAGGCCAGCCGCTGACCATGGGTCAGGAGACCGCCACATCCCCGGATGTGAACATCCTCGACCACTATGACGGCGACTGGAAGAAGGCCGTGGGCGAATACTACTGGGTGCTGCGCATCTGGGACAAGGCCCCCACCACCGAGGACGACCGTCTCGACCTGTACGGCGAGCCGGGCGACAACGGCGGCAACGGCGGCTCATGGGCCGCCGATGAGCCTACCGTCACTCCGGACGGCGTGAGCCACCCCGGCACGGAGTACCGCATCGTCCACACCGGAAAGGCGCGTGACCCGGAAGAGACGTTCCGCGTCATCCACGCCGAGACCAAGGCCGTGAGCGAGGAGAAGATGGGCGTCGCCATCCGGGACAAGGCTATCGTCTACGGCCCGGTCGCCAAGGGCACGAAGCTCTCGTGGGCACTCTACGAGAACGACTTCGACCCGGAGACCGCCAAGCCACTGGAGGAGTACGCCGACTACGCGACGGTCACCGCCGAGCAGGAGGCAACCGCCCGCAAGGACGGCAAGGTGGAAATCCTCGGCCCCGAGTTCAAGACGGAGCGCATCGCCACCTACAATTGGGTGCTCAGCCTGAAGCGGCCCGTCCGCGCCGACGAGCCGGGCGATGATACCGACAAGGACGGCGACGGCATCGTAGACGACAAGGTGGAGGACACGGCGATCTTCACGGATACGCTGGGCCGCGCCAAGGAGACCACCGAAATCCTCACCGTGACCACCAAGGCACAGGAGAACGCGACCGCCAACAAGCCGTTCCACGACACTGCCCTCATTCAGGGCAATGTGGTGGCCGGCACGCAGATCGAGTTCGAGCTGTGGCAGCGCGCCGAGGGTGATGACGTGTCCAAGGACAAGCTCGTCACCACCACCGACCGCGTGACCCTCAAGGGCGGTGAGACGAAGGTGGATTCCCCGGATGTGACCGTCAAGTTCAACGGCAGCTACTACTGGGTGGAGAAGGTCTACCGGCCCACCGACCAGTCCAACCCGGACAGCCCGGTGGAGGACACCCCGTTCCATGTGGGCGAACGCCGACTGCCGAACGAGAGCGTCACCGTCACCGGCGGCCTCTCCCAGACGGGAGCCGCCATCGGCGGGGCAGCCGGACTGGCCGCGCTGCTGCTGGGACTGGGCGGAGGCACTGTAGCGTGGAACAAGCGCCGCAGGCGCGATCCACGCGGCAGGCACGCCGCCTGACCTGACACATAACCGAAGGCAGGCCCCCTGCCCGAAGTGACTCAAGGGGCGTGCCCGCATCAAGCCGGACACGCCCCTTCCTCTTTCGGCCTTCTAAAGAAATGTGAGTGAACATGAAAAGGAAAACAACCGTTCTGCTGGCGGGCACCCTGACAGTATCCATGCTGCTGGGCGTCGCCGCCACAGCCAACGCGGACAGCATCGGCGCATTCGCCGCACAGGCCGTACACACGGTCCAGACATTGGCCGCACCCCGATCCACCGCCCCTACGGGCACATGGTTCACTGTGGACGGGGAACCGCTCGACGGCTTCGACCCGACCAAGGGAGCGGACGATCCCAACACCGACTACACGGACGCCGAAACCTACACCGTGAACGGCAAGGTGGAGATACACGACGTGCCCGCCGGATGGACCGTCGATTGCGACATGATGGTGCACGACCTCACCGGGAAGATGAGCGCGTACTACCTCCTGAAGAACGGCGGGGCAGAGTACCGGTGGTGGTTCGACGGCGCGACCGACATCGCGCACACCACGGACGAGCTGCGCGGCCTGCACCTGACCGTCAACGGCGTGGAACAGCCCGACGACTGCTCCAAGGACGTGACCATCCACGGGCTGCGCGGCAGCGACGTGACCGGGTTCACCGGCTGGCCGGGACAGGCATGGACATTCAGCGTCGGAGACTACCAGAACGGGGAAGGCCGCCGGTACGTGTTCAAACCCAAGAACGCGGACACGCCGCAGGTCACCTACACGTTCATGTTCGACGCGCCGAAGCCGTCCAATGAACTCGGCGTGGTCGTCGCCCGCCTCGACGACGGCTCTCTGGTCACCGGATTCGACGGCACCAAGGGCGTCAGCTACGACATCCCCGAAGGTCACCGTGTCACCCTCGAAAACATCCCTGACGGATGGGAGGAGACCGCGAACGCCACCGTCACCGGCGGCGCGCAGCGCATCACCCTCAGCAGCACCCTCGATGAGGTTACCTACAGCTTCACGCCCGTGCCCGAATCCTCCTATGCGTGGACGTATGACATCAACATGCTCAAGGACCTGAAGATCACCACGCGCGACGGCAGGCAGATCGAGGGGTTCGACTGGCATGGCGGACAGTTCACCATCCCCTACGACTACGGGATGCTCGTCTACACCGGATACCCCGACGACTGGACGGTAAGCTCCACTTCCGAGGAAACCGGAACGCGCCTGACCATCACCAGCCCGGACGGCAAGGTGAAGGCCGAATACCTGTTCACGCTCGAAACGCCACCGGCCTCGCTGGACGATCTGGCGAACGTGAAAGCCTATGCCGACGGCCAGCCTATCGACAGCTTCACACCGAAGGCCGACGGCACATGGACGGTGCCCAACGGATCGGAGATCACCTTGGAGGGCCTGCCCTCCGACAATTGGGTCACCGTGCATGAGGACGGCACACTCACATGGAAGATGGTCAGCGCGGACGGAAGCCTGTCGGTCACATGGACGTTCCAATACGGTACCCAGTCCACGAGCGAGCTGGCCGGTGTGACCGCCACCTACGGCGACGATAACACGCCCGTTGCCTCGTTCGACCCGGTGAACGGCGGCCTGTTCAACATCCCCGAGGGTGCCAGTGTGACGCTGAACAACATCCCCGCCGGATGGACGGCGACCAAGCTGACGGATGGACGGCTCGGCTGGACGCTCACCAGCGACGACGGAAGCCTGTCGGTCACCTACGTGTTCGCACCACCGGCGGCCAAGACGCATAAGGTCACGTTCCTCATGAACGGCGGCACCGGCGAGGACATCACCGAATACGTGCAGGACGGCAAGAAAGTCGCAAAGCCCGCCGATCCCACCAAGCCCGGCGCACGGTTCATCGGCTGGATGCTGGACGGTAACCCCTACGATTTCGCCCAGCCCGTCACCAAGGATCTGACGCTCACCGCAGGGTGGGTGACCACGCACACCGTCACCTACGACTACGGGCATGACGGCCTGACCGATACCGTCACCATCGATGACGGCGACGTGCTGGAGAAACCCGCCGACCCGGAGTGGGAGGGGCACACGTTCACCGGCTGGAAGATGGAAAGCGGGTCCATGTTCGACTCGTTCGGTCAGCCCATCCGCAACGACATGACCCTCATCGCCCAATGGACGACCGCCAGCGGCGAGCAGTTCACTGTGACGTTCCTCGATCCCGAGGGAGGCACCAGCACGCCCGCACAGCAGGTCACGGACGGCGACAAGCTCAAGGAGCCGACGAAGCCGGTGCGTGACGGCTACGAGTTCACCGGCTGGCTACGCGAGGACGGCAAGCCCTATGACTTCACCCAGCCCGTGCACGCCGGGTTCACGCTGACCGCCGGATGGCAGCCCATCCAGTACAACGTGGTGTTCAGCGTCAACGGCGGGGACCACACCATCCCCACGCAGAAGGTCGGCTGGCAGGGCAAGGCCACCGAACCGGCGCCGCCGACACGCGAAGGCTACACGTTCACCGGCTGGTACACGGATGAAGCCTGCCAGAACAGGTACGATTTCGGCACTACCGTCACCCACAACCTGACCCTGTTCGCTGGCTGGGAGAAGATCACGCCCACGCCCGTGACGCACACCGTCACCTTCGATTCGGACGGCGGCACCACCTATCCGGCGCAGACCGTGGACGACGGCGAACAGGCCATGTTCCCCGGAACCCCGGTCAAGGACGGGTACACGTTCGTCCAATGGTTCCTCGGCGGCCAGCCGTATGACTTCGGCCAGCCGGTGACCGGCGACATCACGCTCACCGCCCATTGGAAGAAGGACGAGACGCCCGCGCCCGTGACCCACACGGTCACGTTCGACACCATGGGCGGCAGCGCTGTGGACGCGCAGACCGTGGACGATGGCGGGAAGGCGGTCAAGCCCGCCGACCCGACCCGCGACGGCTACGAGTTCACCGGGTGGCTGCTGGACGGCCAGCCGTATGACTTCAATCAGCCGGTGACCGGCGACATCACGCTCACCGCCGGTTGGAACGCCACCCCGGCCATGCACACCGTGACCATCGACCCCGCCAACGGGGAAGCGGTTACCAGCTACAAGGTGCAGGACGGAGCGCGGATCACCCAACCCGCCACCCCGGTCAGGGACGGTTACACGTTCCAAGGGTGGACGCTGGGCGGCCAGCCGTATGACTTCACCCAGCCGGTGACCGGTGACATCACCATCGTCGCCCAATGGGAGAAGGACGAGACGCCCGCGCCCGTGACGCACACGGTCACCTTCGACTCCAATGGCGGCAGCGCCGTGGACGCGCAGACCGTGGACGACGGCGGGAAGGCGGTCAAGCCCGCCGACCCGACCCGCGACGGCTACACGTTCGCAGGCTGGATGCTCGACGGCCAGCCGTATGACTTCGGCCAGCCCGTCACCGGAGACATCACCCTCACCGCCGAATGGACGCGCAACGCGGTCATCGACGAGCTAAAGGGCGTGCGCGCCCTCATCGACGGGAAGGAACTGGACGGCTTCGACCCGACCCGCGACGGCGAGTACACGATCCCCGCAGGCAGCATCGTGCAGCTCGTGGACGTACCGGACGGCTGGGAGATCGTCAGCCGCCCCGGCGCTACGACGGTCACGTTCACCATCACGAACGGGGATCGGAACGTCAGCTACACGTTTACCTACGGGGCCGCGTCCGAGGACCCGAATACGCCGGATGATCCCGACCAGCCGGACGATCCGTCCCAGCCGGACAACCCCGGCCAGACCGACGATCCGGACACCCCGGATTCGCCCGGTACGGACGATAAGCCGAACACCGGAGGTGAAATCCATATCACCGGCGGCGGGCAGCAGTCCAACCCGAACACCGTCACGGACGACGTTCATGTGATGGCCGAGGACGCGGAAAACCTTGGGGCCACAGGAGCGGGCATCCTCCCGGCGGTCGCCGCCACGGCTGGCGCGACGGTCCTCGCGGCCGCCCTCGCCATCATTCTGCATGTCAGGAGGAAGAAGGCCGCCGACGCCGATCCGGCAGCGGATCATGAGGCGTAGCCATCGCCTCCAACAGCCCTCGGCCCCCGGCTGCGGGAAATAGAGAAGGGGCCTGCGGTTTCCGCCGCAGGCCCCTTCCATCATTCATGTCCCAATATCCATTGCTGAAGGTCACGCCAATCCGATCCGTCGGACGCGACGGACAGGAAAACGTCGATCAGCTCCTGCTGCTCATAGCGCAGCTCCACGCCGTTCAACGCCAGAAAGACCAGCATGACATGAGCGCCGGTCCGTTTGTTCCCATCCACAAACGGGTGATTGCTCACAAGCCCAAAGCCGAGCCGGGCGGCCTTCGCCTGAAGGGACGGATAAACCGGTTCCCCGCCGAAGGTCTGGAACGGAGCGGCCAAGGCCGATTCCAACAGCCCTTCGTCCCGAATCCCCTCCGTTCCGCCGAACTCCCGTATCAGGTCGGAATGCAGGGCAAGGACCTGCTTCTTCGATAGGATTATCACTTCGCCAGCTCCTCGTAGGCATGGCGGTTTTTGGCGATAAGACGCCGGGATACGGCCATCACGTCCTCGTCCTCCGCCGTCTGCTCATTTTCCATCTGACTGAACTCCACCAGCACGTAGCGCGGGACGTTGTTCTTCAGGATGACGGCCACACCGTTCTCGTCCACCATCCGGGCCACACGGGAGAAATTCTGGTTCGCCTCCGTGATGGAGACAAGGTTTTTCGTATCAACGACCATTTCAAACACCTCCTGAACCCTATTATACTCAAATAATAGGAGAAATACAACCTATTTCCGGGAGGAATGTCAACTCACTGCCGTTTTCCGTCCGGCCCATCCCTGTATCACAGGTTTGGACGACCCCGAAGTGTAAAATGGATACCAGCGGAGGATGTTCCCTTGTCCTGTACAGACTCTTTTCACCAAAAAGGGAGCTTCCTCCGTCAGGGAGAGGACGGGACACGGGTTCCGTATCCCATCCTCTCCCGTCTTGTTGTACACAAGAGAAAGAAATGGATATGACCATCAAAAAGAACACAACACCGAGGCTGGTAGCGAGCGGACTGGCGGTCGCCGCCATGCTCACCGCCGCCACCGGAATGACATTCACCGCCAACGCCGACACCCTCGAAAGCGATGAACCGGTACTGACCGTCATGACCTTCGGCAGCGGCAAGGACTCCAATGTGGGTGAATACAAGTACGACGTGCAGGTGCTCGACCGTTCCACCGGAAGCACTACGCCCATGCAGTCGCTGGGCACGCTCACCAACAGCGTGGACCTCAGCGATAAGCACGCAGGCGTCAGCGGCGTGGACCTGAGCGGCATCCTCGACAACGTGACCCTCGACCAGCTTCAGGAATGGTCCGAGAAAGGCTGGGTCAGCGCGCAGGGTTCCGACGGCACCACCTACTACAATGCCAACCTCGCCGTCATCGAAACCGTCGGCAACACAGGCGTCGAACAGCTCGGCGGCTATGGAATGAACAACGGTCGTGCGGTCACCGTCGGCCTCGTGTTCTCGGTCACCGACGACAACAAGGTCTCCTACACCATCAGCAGCGTCAGCGGCGGCACGGGTGCCGTCAACCTGCCCGAGGCACCATCCGACCAGATCGACGAATACTCCATGGCGACCGCGTTCGCCAACGCGACCGTCGAAACCGTGGAGGGCGTGGGCCACAAGGAGTGGAAGGACGAGGAGGACGCCAAGGCCGACAGCCTCACCAAGGCGTATGCCAACCGGTTCAACTTCGACCTGCGCTATACGCCCAAGGACGGCGACACCGACCAGCATCTCGACAACGACACGTATGAGTTCTCCAACCAGAAGGATGCCGTGTGGGATGAGAACGGCGACATCGACTTCGGCGAGCTGAGCGTCAGCCTCACCGATGCGCTGGGCGTCAGCACCGAACCGCTCGACTCGTCCCAGAAGGACGTGTACTACGACACGACCGCGTTCGACACGGCGTTCAGCGACACACTCACCTTCGACGTGATCGAGGAAAACCAGTATGACGCCACGCAGGTCACCCTCCCGTCGCCCACGGACACGCCCGATCTCATCGTCAACGTGGAGTGGAAGCCCGCGACGAACACGTTCAAGCTCACGCAGGCCGATGACGTGGACATCGTGAACGAGTATGCCGCCCCCGATGACGCCACCGTCACGTTCAACACGCAGACCTCCGACGTGAAGGCCCCGGAGCCGGAAACCACCGTGCCCGGCCAGTCCGTCAAGGAACCCACCATCAGCCGTGACGGCTACGTGTTCACCGGCTGGTACATCGACCCGGTGTGCACGCTCCCCTACGACTTCTCGACAGCCGTCCCGGAGGACATCACCCTGTACGCGGGCTGGGAGAAGGTCGCCGAAGGCAAGGTCACCGTCAACTTCGACGCGCAGGCCGAAGGCGTGAACAACCCGGACACGCAGGTCATCGACAAGGGCACGACCGCCGAGATGCCCACCGTCCACCGTGACGGCTATTCGTTCGCGGGCTGGTACACCGACCCCGAATGCACGCAGGTCTTCGACTTCTCCGCACCGGTTTCGGACAACATCACCCTGTACGCGCGCTGGAGCCAGAACCCCGGCACGGACGAGGACCCGGACCAGACCACCGATCCGGACCAGCAGCCCACCGGTGACGGCCAGCAGACCGATGGACAGCAGGACGCACAGCAGTCCACCGGTGACGCGCAGTCCACGCAGGGCCTCGCACAGACCGGCATCGGCATCATCACCAGCGTCATGAGCGCACTGGCCCTCGCCGCAGCCGGTGCGGGAGCGGCCATCATCCGCCGCCGTCACAGCACCCGCTGACCGGCATCAATAAGCTGGAAACAAAGACAGCCCGGCAAGGATTCGCAAATCCTTGCCGGGCTGTTCCCTGAAAGAGGATGTTCATGACAGGAGAAGTGGACACCCCATAAGCAAGTATACTCCCAACGCCTGATTCCCGCATTTCCATACTCGTTGCCGTGTCCTGTGTGAGCTGTTCGGACGCCTGCCGGGCCGGTTGGGCAAGAAGAAGCCGGTGAGGATTCTGAAGGTCCCCACCGGCTGCTCGCTGAGGAGGGAAAGGGCGCTGAGAATAGGAGAAGATCGCGCCCTCAATGACATACTATCCCCGGCACCAGACGGACTCCTATTTCGATTTCGCGGTGAAGATCAGGTCCATGGTGTTGTCCTTGTCCAGCGTGAGTCTCATGCTGTCAGACATGACTTCCAGCTTGTAGGTGGTCTCCGCGCCTTCGATGGTGAGGTTGCCGATGAACTGGGGGTTGTCGCTGGAATTGAAACGGGAGAATTGGTCCACGGTGACGGAGTATTCGCCGGAATGGTCCGAGGCTCCCCATTCTCCGTCGTTCGGCCCTTGGTGGAAGATGTAGTTCTCCTGATCGTAGACGCCCTTGACGAAATCTGCCGTGCCGTCCTTGAAGGAGATCGTCTCCGCCTGCTGGCAGGAGCTGACGGACGCCACCTCCTTCTTCCAGTCGGCGGATTCCAGATAGTCCATGACGGTGTTCGGCAGGTTGTCCGTGAACTCCCGTGTGGCGGTCTGCGCCTCCTCCTTGCTCGGGTAGAAGCGGGTGCCCAGCTTCTCCTCGCCCGCATACTGGTATCCGTCGCTGCCCTCGATGGGGGTTAGGGTGATGATCTCGCCGTGGGATTCGTCCAAGGTGATGCTGCCGTTGTCGTCCTGCGCCCATGTGCCCGAATACCAGTTGTCGTCCTCCGTCAGCTTCCATGTATCGCCATCGAAGCTGATGGAGCTTTCGTCACCGTCGATGGCGGAGACGCTGTAATAGGTACGGCCGCTGAGGGATGGAGATGGCCCGCCGCATCCGGCCAATATCCCCATAAGGCCAATCCCGACCGTCACGGCCGCCAGTTTCCCTGCAAAGCCCTTTGCCTGTGCCATATTGATCCCTTTCCGTCGAATTTCTGGCCGTGGAGCCATTACAACAATTATAAGGACCCACGTTTTCCCGCCCGTTGCCGTCCGTGGCGGCGGGGTCTCCATTGCATATCACGGAAAAATGTTGTAAAATAGGAAAGTAGGAGAATAGTGTTTGACAGCCGTTTCGTCAAGGAGGCGATGGCATATGAAATATGAAGTCGGGACGTTTGACCCCAATCTGCGCGTTCCCATTCCCACCGTATTCGACCGGATCGTGTGGCTTATCGTTGGCTACTGGTTCAACATTCTCGGCCCGCTTTTCGTCTGGCTGCGCTGGCGGAAGAAGAACAGTTTCATCGGCAAGACGGCGGTCAAGTGGGCGCTGCTCGGCACCGCGCTCAACATCATCACCCTTGTGGTGTATCACACTTTGCTTTGACGCCGGTCTATCTTGCTTCTCACGCTTCATTAGGAGACCGGCAGCGATGGCATGTTGCAATGAAAAAACTGCGCCCTGTTTTTCCATATTTTGGGAGCAGAACGTATTGGGAGGTGGGAAATTATGGATACGTCCGGCATTTTGCGGCCTGAACAACTGCCGTTCAAGGTTCCGCCCGATCTTGAATATGCCATCAATGAACTTCTCGCGGCATGGGAGCGTGACGAAAAACTGAATCTGGACTGCTACCTCGACGAGGTGCAGGCTGCGGCGAGAAGCGTTAGCGAGGAAAACGATGCTTGGGTCAGACGCTATTATGTTCAGTATGGATGGAGGAAGAACGATGACGATTGACTTCACCAACTGCACACAGCTTGTCAACACCTACGAAGGTGCGGACTTCAAGCGCAAGGTCATTTACGATGGCAGTGTTTATATGCTCAAATTCGGGCAGAAACTCGAATCGGACGAAAAGAAGCCGTTGCAGGCGAGCTATTCCAGTGCGCCTGTTTCCGAATATCTCGGCTCCCATATCTATGAAACAGCAGGACTCCCCGTTCAGGAAACTTTGCTGGGGACCTATAATGGCAAGGTGGTTGTGGCGTGCAGGGATTTCATCGAGAGCCTGCCGGACGCGCAGAACTATGAACTCATTGAGTTCAAAAAACTGGAAAACTCTTTCCTTGACAGCTCCACCGCAGGAGGGCGCACACCCCTCTATGACAACCTGATTGCCGTATTCGCCAATCACGATGCCCTGCACGACATCCGCGCGAAGGCGGAAAACAGATATTGGAAGATGTTTACTGTGGATGCTCTGATCGGAAACTTTGACCGTCATGCCGGAAACTGGGGATATATCCTCAATAAGGCAGAGAACAAAATCGTTGGTTTGGCTCCTGTTTATGACTGTGGATCATGTCTCTATCCGCAGCTCAATGAAAACGCCATGGAGGAGCTGCTGGCAGACAGGGAAAGTTTCGAGAAGCGAACCATGACCTTTCCCACGGCAGCACTGCGGCTGGGGAAAAAGAAGGTCCATTATCACGAGTTCCTGCTTTCAGCAGAAGGGACCAAGGCGCGGGCAGCTCTTGGTGAACTGTTGCCTAAAATCGATTTCGAGCAGATCACAAGCCTGATAGCACAGACTCCCTATCTCAGCGATACAAGGCGTGAGTTCTACACACGCATGGTTGAACTGCGTAGGGATATGATTCTTCAACCCGCTTATGAGCTTTTCCTTGAGGAAAGAAAGTTGGAGAAAGAAAGCAACGTGCCCGACAAGCGCGTCACTCTCAAGAACGAAGCGCAATCCGCTAAAACGGCTTCCATGGAATTATCAAGCCGGTACTGCGAAAGCCATAATAGAGACCAGCAGAGGTAATGCTGGCCGTGGGAAGGCCCCGTGGGATTCATCCCTGCGGGGCCTTTCACTTTTCATCAGTCCGTTTCACCGCACTCATCGTCATAGAGATGCGTCACGAGCAAGGTGATGTAGTCGGATACGGACATGTCCAGTTCATCCGCCTGCCTTTGCAGGTTCCTCTTGACCTCGGGATGGACGCAGAGAGTCACACGGACTTGTTTTTCCTCGTCCTCAGCCTGCGCCGTCACGGTGCCGGTATCCGATACATGGTAGTAATCGAAGGTGCGCTGGGCGCGGGGCGAGGGGTGCATTCGCACAGGACGCGCATCGTCCTTCGGGTAGAGGTTCTGTTCTTCCCACTGGCTGCGTGTTTTGAACCCGGCCTCCACCTCCGGAGGGAGTTTGCTTTTCACCGGCAGACCGTCCCATTCGCTGAGCATATCTCGCTCGGTGAAGATCGGGATGTCGGACAGCACCTCTTCCATGTGCTCGTCCGATGCGTCGGAAAGCTCCAATAGGGTTTCGACGATCATATTGTTTTCCGTTTCCATTTTCGTTCCTTTCGGTCGGATGAATCGAATATGAAACCCTTAATTACGGATGCCGTCTAACGGCGTGGCCGCCGTCCCGTCCGGCGTCACGTATCGGTCATCTTCGGTGACAGAGAGGCAGCCGGTGCAGCAGTGGCGTCTGTCCGATGTGACGCCCCACTGTTCATACTGGTCCTGTAATTCTGCATTGATGCCGTCAATTGTGTCCCAGCCGACCAGCCCGGACTCCCGGTCGGGAATACGAGCATGGCAGTAGTCGCATTCAAGCGCATACACGGTAACGGTCTTCAAACTCACTGTCTTTTCTCCTATTGCAGGCCGGGATACGGTGTTTCCAGCCATGGGACGTTGCTTGCCAAGAAGGGGCACAGCCATGCCCAACAGGCGAACAATATCGCCATCCACATGAGCATGTACTGGATGACGCGCGGCGCGGCAGGGCCGCATTGCAGACGCCACAGCAGCGTGAGCACATTCCATGTAGGTGCCTTCGGCTCACCTTCCCTGCGGAAAGCGAGCCAGCAGATTCCATTGAATACCAACCACAAAACGAAAACAGCAGCGAACAGCAGCGGCGTGATGGGCGCATGTTTTGAGATGTCGCGCACCACCTTGGTGATGTTCGCAACGGTATCCTGCACTGGTGTGGATGGCTGCTGATCGGAAAGTTCCGCCGGAATGCCGTCCGCCGTGTTGGCCCAATAGTCGAAGTTCGCCCGAATGATGAGCCTGTTCGGTGCAGGCACTTGGTACATCGGGTCGAAGGTGGTCAGCGTAAGGGTTCGCTCATCGCCCTGACTGTCGAGCACGCTCACATCGGACATGGGCACGATCCAGCTTTTCTGAACCGTGTACACATACCAAGTGGTGTTGGTCTGGATAATGATGGAGTCCCCGGCCTGCAACCGGTCGGCATACCCGAGGTCGCTGGGGGTCCGGTGTCCGGCATAGGCGGTGTTGCCTATGGCACCGGGCATGACCGTCTGTTCATAGTGACCGAGGCCGAGATTTGCGAGGATGGATGGATCGACGCCCTCCTGTATGGCTCGTTTCCATTCCAGACCAAAGCGGGGAATGTACATCCAGCCGATGAACCCGGATTTCGCTGGCTGTGGATCAACCGGCGGTTCACCTGCCTGCGACCGTGCGATTTTGTCGGTGTCCGGCACAATGGTTTCATCGAATCCGTTATTGATGGCGATGGTCTCCTGTGCGTGGATGGCGTCAAGCTCGTTGCCGTAGGTCTGCCACACAAGCTGGAAGATGGCGATGATGGCGAGGAGGAAAGCGATGCCCGTCACAAGTTGGAGAACATGACCGAACGTATCGGTTTCCCTGATATGCCTGTGAGGAGAATCGGAATCCTCGGTCCATTCTCCTGAAATGATGTCATCCCATTGGGGGGCTTTTCCGTCCAATTCAACTCCTTTAGTGTGAGGGATTCCTTTGGATCAGGCTTTCCCTTCGTCTTCCGTTTCGGTGAGTGTCTTGCCGTCCCCGCCGAGTTCTGCGAACTCCATGTCCGCGCCCGTGCCGGGCAGAAGTTCCATCGCACGGTTTCCGTTTTGGGGGCGCAGCGCGTCGATCTGCAAATCAATGAGCGCGGCAAGCCCTTCCAACTTGTGGATCGTTTTGTTAAGTGTGATCCTGCACCTGCTCAATTCGGCCAACGTATTGGCAAACTGGGTGTAACGCTCCTCGATCTGTTCCACCTCGTTCATTATGGGTTCCTTTCCCTTTTAGGATTGATTTTCTGATTTTGCTCATCCCATCATCATGGTCCACACGATGTGGCAGAGGATGATGAGGAAGAGGAAGAGGGCCGTCCACTTCCCGAAGTTGAACAGGCGGTCCGGGAGTGTGACC
>ERZ1643250.1674-NODE-1674-length-18245-cov-4.820726_pt1 | contig 18245 bp, 19 predicted proteins | sample MGYA00579262_ERZ1643250 | MGnify/ENA primary metagenome ERZ1643250 (study PRJEB29033, sample SAMEA4952265) | chicken gut metagenome | biome: Broiler Chicken; feature: Gastrointestinal Tract; material: Caecum | place: Ireland | collected 2018 | study: Broiler... | reverse complement strand
GATATCCTCCGGCTTCACCCCCGCCTTGTCAAACCGTTCCTTATAAAACGGAATCCTATACGCCTTTTTCACAAGCTTTCTCACCCGTCTGTCCTGGGTTCGCATAACCCCGGTAAAATCCTTCGGGATCTTCGTTTTCATCTTAAATAAATCAAAGAAAAGCAGTACGTTTACCAGCTTTCTCTCTATCTTCTCAAACATAATAACCTCTCTCTTCCTGCGTACTTTTCGTTTATTCCACAAACCGGATCCTTTCCGGTCTTCTTCACTGCTTCCGGGCGTTTCCCGGACATCTTCACCCATTGTAAACAACCTGACTGTATTTGTCAATGAAACACGCGGAAAGAATCCCCGTTCCCGCCGCAGAGACTTTTACCTTGCAGAAAAAGTAACAAGATTACCCTGGGTCAAAAAACAGGCGCCCTGCGTGGCCAGAGCGCCTGTCTTTATAAGATAGGTTTGATAACATCAATTATTTCACAACAATCTTAATTGTTCTGTAACCTTTAGCGAAGTTATCTGTACCTTTAATCTTAACACGGATCTTGTAAGTACCTTTCTTGATACCCTTCATCAGAGTAACAACGCCTTTTTTACTTACTTTAACCCATTTTTTAGCTTTTTTGCCTTTAACTTTAAAGCTCTTAACTTTTCCTTCAGATTTAACTTTCAGTTTAATCTTTTTGGATTTTTTCTTTAATTTTTTCGCTTTGAAGCCTTTAGCAAGTTTCTTTTCTGTCTTTTTGTTCAGTTTATAAACTGGTTTTTCAGCTTTTGCGATTGTGTAAGCGATTGTAGCTTCTCCGTCGTATAAACCGATACCTTTAATTGTTAAGGTGTAGCTTCCCAGCGCTGTAGGTTCGCTTCCAACCAGAACGAAGTCTGTTCCTTCAACTAACTCTTTGCCGTTAACGGTAATTTTCAGAGTCTCATCTTTTCCTGTATACTGAGAAGAAATAGTATATTTCTGTCCAGCGATAGAAGTTTTAACAGGTGAAGATGTTGCAGCGAATGCTGTGGATGGAACCATCAGAGCTACAGTCATAGCTACAGCCATAGCTTTTTTCATGTTAAACATATTTTTGTTCCTCCTTGTTATACCAAATAAACAGTCCGCTTAGCCACGTTGCCAACTGATTATTTGTCAAAATGTATTTATAATTAGCATCTTCCGCCACGGGAACGCAATTTATCCATCCCCGGCAGAACATGTAATTACCAAAAACTCTGTCCGGGCCGGCAGCTGTCAGCTGTCTCCTTTTTCTGAGGTATGCCCGCCATAATAATCACTGTAGTAGTTACCATATTTTCCATAATATTTTTGATAAGCTCTGCTCTTTGTCTCCACACGATTCAAAACCATGCCCAGAAGACGGCAGCGCACCCGCTCAAGCTGCTGAACGGACTGTTTTACCAGCCGGCGCGAAGTCATGCCGCTGCGCACCACCAGGATAGCTCCGTCGCAGAGAGAAGCGATCAGAGCTCCATCCGCCACACTGTCCAGAGGCGGCGAATCAATGATCACATACCGGTAATCTTCCGCCAGCCGGTCCAGAAGTTCACCCATTCTGGGATCTTCCAGCAGCGCGGACGGATTCTCCAGAAGATTGGAGACCGGCACAATGTATCCGTTACTGATATTTGTCTCATAAACCACATTCTGATACTCGGAAAGACCGGACAAATAATAATCAAGGCCCTGAATCTCTCCCTCACTCTTGAATTCCAGACGATCCTTTAAGACCGATTTGCGCAAATCCAAATCCACCAATACGGTAGGGAAACCAGCTTCCGCAAGCATTTTCCACAGATGTACAGACACTGTACTTTTACCCTCGTTTGGAACACTGCTGATAACCAGTATTTTTTTTGTATTTTTTCCACAAAACTTAATATTGACACGCAGACGGTTCATAGCCTCTTCTACGGCATAGGGCAAAGCCCGAATATTCATATCAATCTGTTTCATGCCCGTTTATCCTTCCTGAATTTCTTTTTATTTCTCATATTATCTTCTTTTTCTTCCCGCTTTTCCATATCCTCGAAAATATCACTGTCCGGAATCGAAGTCAGCGGCACCACTCCAAAGTACTTCTCCATATCCTCAGCGGTGCGGACGGTGTCATCCATCAGGTAACGCACAGTCAGATATGCACAGTAAAAGAGGGCTCCCAGAAGAGCGCCTATCATCGTATATCTTGCATAGCTCGGAGCTGCCTTCTCATCAGGAAGCTGCGCCTGCTGCGCAATATTCGGCGGATTGGTGCTCATGGTTTCCGGCAGATATTCTACGGAAACTTCCGCCAGCTTGTTGGCGATATTCATGGCTTCCACAGGATCGGTACTGGTAGCCGTCACATTCAAAATACGTGTATCCTGAGGATTCTCCAGCGTGATCATCTCTGCCAGTTCCTCAGTTTCCATATCCAGATTCAGTTCATCGATAACCTGATCGAGCACCGGATAACTGAGCATCAACTGTTCATAATCGGAAGTCAGCGATGTTCCAATATTCAAATCTGTCAAATCTACCACCGAATCATTGGAAGCAGACACAACATACATCTTTGCCACCGCCTGATAAGTAGGCCGGATGCAGAAAAAGGAAAATGCGTTCAGCATCACAGCCCCCACCAGCAGGCAGAGGATAATATAATGTATCTTATCCAGCAGCACATAGGCCAGATCCAGTAAATCTATCTCCATCTCATCATCTGTATCGGCCACAGGCAGCGCCGTCAGAGTATGTGAGTCTTTTACCACCTCAAGCTCCGTTCCTGTATCCGTTGTTTTCCTGTTTGCAAGTCCCATCTTTTTTCTCCTGTCCTCTTTTTGCTTTATTATTATTCTCTATTCCTCTTCCACTCTGTCGTAAAACAGCTGTATCACGACATCTGCAAGACTGTTTTCATCCACGGTAAATTCATTAAAGCCGGTCTCCCCTTCGCCGTTGGTTCCCTTGATCTCAGGAGCTGTCTGCTCCTCGGCATTGATGAGATCTGCCGCCAGATTGATAAAATCATTACGAGAAAGGCTCGTTACCATGTACGGCTCCAGAGCGTCATAGATGTCCAGAGCAAATGCACTGTCCTCCTGGCACTTCTGAATGAGCATGGACTTCAGCGCAGACAGGTACTGTGACTGCCTTCTCATCCGACCCTCATTGGAACCGTCCCCCACGTTCATTCTGCCGCGGACGTAATGCATGGCCTGCTCATCGGTGAGAGTCACGGTCTCACCCATTCTGAGCGTCGGATCCTCTTTTGAAAAGTCATCTTCAATAGTGACGGTCACTCCGCCCACCAGATGATTGAGTACCTCTATGGAATCCATATTCAGAGAGGCATAGCCGTCTATAGGCTGATCATACAGCAGTCCTGATACCGCGTCCGCCGTATTTTCACAGCTCATCTCCATGCCGTCGCCCGTAGCATGCGCCAGGGAAATCTGCATATATGTGGTTGCCAGATAGGTGCCGTCGTCGTCCAGAGAGTTCACATCTGTCATGGTATCCCGGTTTATCGGCAGTCTGGTGTACGTATTATTTGTCTCATCTATCACCAGAAGCTGCAGCGTATCGCACTGGCCGGTACCGTCATATTCTTCCGAAGCCTCTGCTTCTCCCTGAGCATCCAGCCCCATGAAAAGATAGGTTTTGATATTCTTTTTCGGAGTACATCGTACGCCGTTTATCTCCACGATCTCTTCCTGCGGCTGCGGCTCCACTGCCGCCTGCTGCGTCTCATCTGTCTTCACTTCCTGATTATCAATGGTTCTGGATGCGATTCCCGCGGCTGCCGCGATCACGACGACCGCAATGAAAAGCGGAAGCAGTTTCCGCAGCACTTTGCCCTTATCCATCGTTGTCCTTCCGTTTTTATCCTCATTCATGGCTTCTGCTTTCCTCCTGCATCACTGCATGATACTCTGAAGGAACGCCGCTCCGCCCTCCGGGTACATCCTCTCACAAATCATCAATGCAACAAGCATCACAAACAAAACAGCACATATAATATATGTAATCTTCTCAGACATCTGTATTTCCTCCTATTCGAAGCAGTCTGCTTCCTCTGTCATCCATCGCATTTATAAATGCTTTTCCAAGCTTTTTCTCCAATACCGCCCTGCCCTTTCCCAGATTAGGCTCCCGGCTCTCCACTCTGTGGCAGTCGCTGCCCAGAAAATGCGCCTGCCCTCTCTCAAACATCTTGAGCAGCGGCCGGCGTCTCCGCCAGCCAAGAAGACTCTCCGCATTGATCTGTACGTAAAGAGGCATCTCCAGCAGTTCTTCTATCCACTTTTTATTCTCCGGCATCCCCATGTACCGCTCCAGATGAGCAAGAATCACCTGAAAATTCCTTTTGCTGACCAGTTCTTCCACTTCCCGTATGTCCGACCGTCTCCAGGCGGTAAACGGCATCTCCAGCAGAAGCACCCGGCTTCCCTCAATGGTCAAATCCTCCAGCCTGTCCGCCCGGCTCATGCCGGAGAAGAAAGCGACTTCCGCGCCAAGCCTGAGTTCCGGTCCGAAATCTTTCTTTACTTCCATCAATCTCTCAAAAGATCTTCGTCTTCTTGCCAGAAAATCTTCTATCCTGTGCCTTGAGGCATAAAAATGTGATGTTGCCAGCATGACATCCACACCTTGTTCCGACGCCATCCTCAACATCGTCATCGTCATCTCTGTACTTTTGCTTCCGTCGTCAATGCCCGGAAGAATATGGGAATGAAAATCAATCACTGACACAATTGCATCCTACCTTTCTCATTCCATCCTGTATCTGTATCCTGTCATCAATTTTATTACAGTCATATTACAGTTTCGAAAAATCGCTAATCTATTTTACAATTTTTTAATGCAAAATACAAGTTATATGACATAAAAAGCAGGAATTCTGTCATTTATTTCACTTTTTTGTGTATTTCCCGCCTTTACAGGAGCACCATACTCCACAACGGAGTCGTGATCAGCGAGGCTGCTGTCGAAAAAACGACAAGCTTTACAGCAAATTCTGAATCTCCGTTGTACTGTGCAGCCAGAATAGTCGTGGTCGCCCCCGCCGGCATAGCCGCCAGAAGTACGCTTACGCCCATCACCAGACTGTCCATATGCAGAAGACGGCACGGCACCCAGACAATAAACGGAATAATGACCAGACGGAGCACTGTATAAAACAAAATATCTTTATCCAGAAGAGTCCTCGGATCCGCATCGGCCAGGATCATTCCTATGACCATCATGGATATGGCCGTATTACAATTTCCCACAGCCGAAATCACATCATTGGCAAAGACCGGAGGCCGTAATCCGGTGAGCATAAGGAACAGTCCGATCATGCAGGCAAGAATGCAGGGATGCGTCAGCACTTTTTTCAGCAGCGCTTTTTTGCCTGGCGCCTCCGTAAAGACTGTGATGCCTTCCGACCACATCATCACCCGCTGAGGAATCAAATACACAGACGCAAGCGTCAGCCCCATGGAACCGAACACTCCCTCTGCCAGCGGATTCCCCATGAAACCCGCATTGGAGCATATTGTTCCATACCGCAGGCATTTCCTTCGTCCTTCCGTGGTATTTTTAAACAGCAGATGTCCCAGAATCACACAACCGGCCTGTATCAGCAGAGAAACCACAAAAATATTCGCAAAATCTGCGGCAATGTCTGTGGAAAAGTCCACCATAAAGGATTCTATGATATTACAGGGCAAAATCAGGTTGACGACCAGGTCCGTCAGATTCTTCTGCCCTACAGCTCCCACCATCCCGATCTTCTTCACGGCCAGTCCGATGGCGATCAGGGAAAAAATCATCAGCTGCAAATCTATTAGTTCTTCCATAATATATCTCTTCCTGTTCCACTCCTTTCGCCACTATCCATGTATGAAAAGGTCTGCCGGCACTACGGACAGATCGAATATGCTCTTCCGGCGGCGGCGCCTTTATATTTGTTCTGAACCAAATTCCCCACTATCATAACACATTCTGTATTGTTTGTAACCCATTTCTTATGTTATAATTTTTACCAGAACGGTTAAAAAAGGAAAGGAGACAGCCTGTTGAATCTTAAAAAAATTAACAAAAAAACCATCGCGGACCTTGCCTTTTTCCTTGAACGAATCATGTCCGCCATCGTTTTTATCGCTATTATTGTCGCTATCATCTCCTTATGGGAGCCATTTCTGCACTTCTGGGAACACAGAGCGCAGCACGGAGCATTCCTTGAGTTTCTCGATATTGTTTTCAGCATTGTTATCGGCATAGAGTTTTTCAAGCTCCTGTGCAAACCAGGCAAAGAAACGCTGCTTGAAGTACTGATGTTTGTTGTCGCACGGCACATGATCATCGAAGAGACAAGCACCATGGAGAATCTGACCTCCATCATAACCATCGGCCTGCTGTTTGTGATCGATCGCTTTTTGTTGAGCAATCCGGATTCTCCCGGCCACTCCACCGGGGACGGCGGAACTTCTGTTTTCCACAGCAGCACCCCGGATGAAAAAAATAATACATAAATATGCAAAAGTATTGGATTACCTTCATTAATCCTTATAACTTTTATTGTTTTAAAATAAAAAATATCAATAAATATAGATTTTTTGAGGCACACTTCATTGTATAAAATTCGTTTTAAAGATAAAATTTTTGTATATTATGTCGAGTACAGGAGGTTTTCCTTTGAATAATTACAAACATTTTTACGAATTTCTCAGGCTTCAGATACATTCTTATCGTTCTCGCCATTCGTTTACACAAGAACGGATGGCTGAGATTCTTCACATATCCGCCAGATCCTATTTTGACCAGGAACATGGCAAATACGGTTTTTCTTCACCCACTTTTGCTTTTTTTCTTTTGAATCTCTCTGAGGAAGAGGTTCTGCGCCTTTTAAAAGATGCCCGAACAGTTCTTGAAGGGAGGAATGAAAATGATATCCGCTGATATACCTTATTCTCCTGCGGCTATCCGTCGGCTTCTCTTAAAGCTTGGCGCCACGCCGCGGTACATTGGCTTCGAGTATGTGCTTCACGCCATTGTTCTTTCTCTTGAAAACAGCCAGTATCTGCTGTCTGTGACCAAAGAGCTTTATCCTGATGTTGCCAAAAAATATCATACTACTATCTATTCTGTGGAGCGGGATATCCGCACAGTCATCACGATTATATGGAAGAGAAACCCGGTTTTGCTGAATCAGATCGCTGGCTATCCGCTGGATAAGAAACCGGCGGTCGGTGAATTTATCGCCATTATGCGAGAGTATCTTCTATACCATATGGAGGCGATACACACCCCATATCCGGAAGAGTCATCTCTGTACAGCAGAAATAGCATCTGACACCGCCTTCGTGAAAATGTCCCTCCTTTTCCACTCGTCAGAATCTTATAAAAATGACATCCATGAGCTCACCGGCAGCACTTCCGGATAAGATGATATCTCATGGATGTCATTTTTACAAATGTTATTTCTTTTTCGTTATAATTCCAAAATACAAAAACATGGGATACAGATACGAGGCTCCGAACACACCCAGTTTTTTCGGCCCGCTGACCTCGCTGAGCTCCAGAGCTCTTTTCAGCGCCACATCCACAGTTGCGCGTGTTATGGTCTTTTCTTTTCTGCTGATCTTTATCTCATGTCCTTTTACCGTGTATCGGAACTCGCAATTTCTGACAGTGAAAAACGGATAATTCTGAAACGCTATAACCATCTCCCAGACTGCTTCGCTGGCTGCGGCAAAATCATCCGCCGCCTCCCGGAGCCTTCGCTGCTGTCTTTTAAGAATCTCTTCCATAACAATAAACTCTCCATTCCGTACAGCTGCTCCGGCTACACTTCCCGCTACCTCTCGTTCATCGGAATAAACGCTCTGTGGTGTCCCACATATTTGTACGCCGGGCGAATGATCTTACCGGCGTTGATCAGCTCTTCCAGACGGTGCGCGCTCCACCCCGGCATACGGGCAATGGCAAAAAGCGGCGTAAACAGTTCCTGCGGGATGCCAAGCATTGTATAGACAAAACCGCTGTAGAAATCTACGTTGGCGCAGACCGGTTTAAACATCTTTCTGTGAACCGGTATGAGTCTCCTGGCTGTTTTCTCCACCAGATCATAGAGCGCGAACTCTTCCATTTTTCCCTTCTCCTCTGCCAGAAAGCGGGCGTATTTTTTCAGGATAACTTCCCGTGGATCAGACAACGTGTAAACCGCATGACCCATACCATAAATCAATCCTGTACGGTCGAACGCTTTTTTATCAAGAATCTTCTGCAGATATTCGGCAATTTCCGACTCACTGGTCCAGTCCTTCACATTTTCTTTAATGTTATCAAACATTTTCTGCGCTTTCAGGTTGGCGCCGCCGTGCCGCGGCCCTTTCAGAGACCCAATGGACGCCGCCACCGACGAGTACGTATCTGTTCCTGATGAGGATACAACTCTCGTCGTGAAAGAAGAGTTATTGCCTCCTCCATGCTCAGCGTGAAGAATCAGCGCAATGTCCAGTACTCTGGCTTCCAGCTCGGTATATTTTCTGTCCGGACGCAGCATAAGAAGAATATTCTCCGCCAGGGACAGTCCCCGTTCCGGATTGCGGATAAACAATGTTTCATCCAGACGGAAATGCCGGTATGCATGATAAGAGTATACCGCAATAAGAGGCAGTTTTGCAATCAAATCCATGGATTGGCGCAAAACATTTCGCGGGGAAATGTTTTCCGGATCATCATCATATGTATACAAAGTCAGAACACATCGCTGCATGGCATTCATAATATTCTGGTTGGACGCCTTCATGATGACATCTCTGACAAATCTGCTGCTCAGGCTTTCCAGCTCAAACATGACATCCTGAAAACGTTCCATCTCTTTTTGATTCGGCAGCTTTCCGAACAACAACAGATAAATGGTCTCTTCAAACCCATATTTTCTTCCTTCCATGCCATTGACTAAATCATAAATGTCAACTCCCTGATAATACAGATGACCGTCGGAAGGAATCTGACGCCCGTCAATGAAATCATAGGCACAGATATCGGAAATCTCCGTCAGCCCTGTAAGCACGCCTTTACCGGTGGAATCACGCAATCCTCTCTTCACATCATATTCCAGATACAAATTCGGATCGATTCTATGGCTGTGCATCAATTCTTCTTCCAGAATGTTCATATCGAGCTTCAGCTCTTCTATGTCTTCCATCCTCATGTTCTCCTGTTTTGGCATATATATCCCTCCTGATCTTATTATTATATTACATAATAATGAATAATAATTCAAGACATTTTTCATTTTTCGGCGTTTTATTCACAGATAGCCTATTATTATTCATGTTTTCTGCATTTTTTTATGCTTTTCTTTCAGTATTCTTTCTCATACGCCCAGGAAACACAAGAAATCCGTTTGACCGCCGCTACGGGAACGGAATACAGCAGAACAATTCAAACACGCCCTCTTTCTGACCGATCTCCATATTCCCCCCGTATCTCCGCACACTCTTCTCAATGCTGCGAAGACCGTATCCATGATTTTTCCGGTCCGCCTTTGTGGTTGACGGAAAGACAGAATACTCCATCCTGGAACTCTTCCCGCAGGGGTTGCTTATTTTAATCGCCAGCATTCCTTTGCCCGCCCGGCTTTCCAGAGAAATCTGCCGCATTTTCTCCGGCAGTCCCTCACAGGCTTCCGCAGCATTATCCAGGGCGTTGGCGTAGATCGCACAGATATCTGCCTTCTCAAAAGGCAGCTCCTCCGGAATATCCAGTTTCATTTCACAAGAAATATTCTGCTGCTGCAGCATGCCTTCTTTCACAGACAACACCGCATTGACCGTGGAATCTCCACAGTAATTTAAAGTCCTTGACAAAGCGCTGTTATCCAGGAGCTCACGAATATATTTATCTCTCTCTCCTTCCGGAAGCGCAGCGAGCGCCTGCAGGTGATTGGCCATATCATGGCGGAGTCTCCGTATCTCGAAATGCTGTTGCTCCATGGTCTCATAATATTTCTGATTCATCTGAGCAAACATAGCTTCCTGTTCCAGTTTCCTCTGGCGCATCAGAACACGGATAGCCCAAAGCAGTCCCACAAACGCAAGAATTGACAGACAAAGCACAGTAAAATGCAGCCGCAGATCAACGTTTCCCGGTTCCCACCGTTCTCTGGAAAGCAGCACAACTCCAAGCACGTTCCCCACTGGCACACTGGTCAGAAGAAGAATCAAACGCCACATTTCCGGCGTCAGATCGTCATCTTTCTCCGGCGCAGCCAGCCAGGTTATAATATAAAACAAAAATGCAAATATCACTCTCGGCAGCATAAAATCATCCGAATGATTACGGATAAAATTATCTACAATGGCGTTCCAGGCAAACACTGTACTGCCTAAAAGCAGTCCCATGCAGATCTTCTTCCATCCGCTGCCGCAGCAGCAAACCCATATAATAAGAAGAAGCGCAAGAAATGTCGGCGGGAGATTCGCCAGATCGCCGATATAAACCACCGTGCCGCCGGCCAAAAATCCCATGACCGCCAGCAGCCCATAACTCCACCAGCATTTTTTTATCCGGAACAGATTCCTCACTGATCCCACAATAAAAATAACAATTACGATCATTCCCAGCCATTGCCAGAATGTCGGCATCAAAACCAGATCATGCAAATAAGATACCGCTGTCTCCATCCCACGTCACTCCTTCAGCATGGCTTTTGCCAGCTTCACTGCCGCTGACTCCCGCAAAGAGCGGCTCACCGGAAGCGTTCTCTCACCAATCTCCACAGAAGAGCCTCCGATGTGACTCACCGCGTCGGCATGAACCAGATAGCGCTGATGAATCCGCACAAAACCTTCTCCCAGACGCGCTTCCACCGCATCCAGTTTGTCATAAAAAGCATACTCTCCGCCTGCAGTCACCAAAGTCACCTTTCTTCTGTCACTATAAAAATATAAGATGTCCTTATGCGAAAACCGATACGTTCCTTCCGTGTTCTTCACCACAAAGCTCCTCTCATCTTCCCGGTACATTTTCTCCCTCACCCGTTTAAGAACCGCTGCCAGCCGTTCCTCCTGCACAGGCTTCATCAGATAATCGAGGGCTCCCACACGATATCCGTCAAACACATAATCGGCATAGCCTGTCACGAACACGATAAGCAGCGTCTCCTCAAACTCCCGGATCTGCTCCGCTGTCTCCATCCCGTTCATGCCTTCCATCTCCACATCCAGAAACAGCAGGTCAATCTCTCCCGGGTGGCTGCGAAGCCAGTTCACGGCACTCTTTCCCGATGAGAAATCATAGACCACTTCCTCGCTGCCCTCCCGCAGCAGTTTCGAAAGCTGCATCCACAGCGCGTCCCTGGCGTGCACTTCATCGTCACAGATGGCTATTCTGAGCATAAAGATTTCCCCTTTCCTTTACGGTTTCTTTCTTTATTATTAATATATCTTTTCCTTATCAGTATATCTTTTCCCTCAGGCACTGTCAAACTGCCCGGGAGAGTTCTCCGTCCGGAAAAGCGCCAAACTTTACATCCCAGATGCCATTCTTTACATTTTCTGCAGAACCTTGCCCGCGTTTTGACTTTGTCTACAATTATGATTTTTTATATTTTGAAAATAAATATCCTTGATTATGATTTTAAGCTGTGCTATAGTAAAAACACAAAGGGAACAGCTGCCCGCAAAGGGGTTGGCCTCATATATAGGTAGAAAAATCACCCTTATTTTTGGGTCAATGTATAGAGGGTGATTTTTCTACGCTTATCTTAATGCTGACAAATCACATATATGTACGTCAACAGGGATATAATGAACATACCAAATTGGATTAAATCATTGAAATCAAAATGGTTTTTCATCCGTATCACCCCCGTTCTTATGTAGAATGGAGGTCAACCACCCGGAAACACAGCTGTTCCAAATCTATGGTAACATTTCTTTTATATTTTTACTATATATTTTTATTTTTAAAAATATATTTCTTTTGTTCAGCAATTATTTCGTACATTTTTGTATGGCACTCTATGACACCCGAATACCCTAAACGATTCTTCACATCCCACGCACCATTCTTTACATTTTCTGCAAACCCCTTCCAAACTTTTCATCAGAGCTTCCATTCTTGTCACGGCAAATTCTGCCGGGATTTTTTTGTGCTATATTGAGGCCAGCAACACATAGAAATCAGAAAGGATGGATACATATGTTATACGTTAAGGATCTTCACAAATCTTATATGACAGGCAAAAAGGAGTACCCTGCGCTGAAAGGCATCAATTTTCAGATTGCAAAAGGAGAATTCGTGGCAGTGATGGGACCGTCCGGCTCAGGAAAGAGCACTCTTCTAAACTGCATTTCCTGTTACATTCCTTTTGATAAAGGCGAGATCACCCTGGGCGGCATAGATCTGACCAACCTCAATGAGACAGGGCTTGCAAAAGTGAGAAATGAAAAACTGGGCTTTGTATTTCAGGATTTTATGCTGCTGGACGGTCTCAGCGTCCGTGAAAATATCCTTGTTCCCCGGATCATTCGGGGAAAGGTGGACGCAGAAGCTGAACGGCTCGCCGACCGCCTGATTTCTCTTTTTGGCATTGAACACATTAAAAATAAATATCCGGCGGAGATTTCCGGAGGGGAAAAGCAGCGGACAGCCGTCGCCAGAAGCCTCATCAACGACCCTTATGTGATCCTGGCCGACGAGCCCACGGGCAACCTGGACAGTAAATCAAGCCGGACGGTCATCGAGTCTTTCGAACACGCCAAAGAGCAGATGAACGCCACTATATTTATGGTGACCCACGACAGTTTTGCCGCATCATTCTGCGATCGGGTAATTCTCCTGAAGGACGGCACGGTCTTCAGGCATCTGGAAAAGGCTGGAAGCCGCAGCGATTTTCAGGATGTGTTATTGGAAGCTATTAAGGAAATGAGTGAATAAAAAAGAAAGTGGTGATCTATTATGAAAACTGAGAAATCCAATAACATAAATAACAGGGAATACCAAAGAACGCGCTCTGGCAGCGCAGCCTCGCAAAGCAGCAACATTTCCTCCATGCAGGCCATGGAACGCAAGCTCCAGAAAGCCGACCGGAAGCAGGCGTCCCTGTACCTGTTCTGCAACTTCATCTCTCTGATGCTGATTTCCGCCTACTCTGCCATGATGTTCTCTCCGACGGTTCTGGACATTTTGCCGGAGGGCGGCGACAGCCGCAAACAGATGTATGCCATTTTTGCGCTGTCATTATTTGGCTGCGTGGTATTCACCATCTATGCGGCCAGCCTGTTTTTTCGTAAAAAATCAAGGCAGCTGGGCATTCTCATGGCTCTCGGCGCTTCCCGCAAGCGTCTGACGCCGGGACTGTTCGGCGAGGTCTTTACTTTAAGCGCCTCCTCCTCGATTCTGGGAATCATCGCCGGATTTCCTTTTGTCTGGCTTCTCTGGAACGGATTCCGGCTTTTCCTGGTGGACAGCGAAGAAATGGCGCTGCACTTTGACTTCCGGTGTCTTCTGGTATCCATACTTTTCCTTCTCATCGTCATTGCATTTTCCTGTCTGACCGCATGGCGCTATCTGAAGAAAACAAACATCATTGATGTGGTGCAGGAGGAACATAAAAACGAGCCGGTCAGAGAACTTGGAAGCTGGTGCGGCCCGGCAGGCATCATCATTCTTTTTGCCGGCGCCATCATCGGCTACGGGGCTCCCGGCGCCTATATGAACATTTTTTCCGCTTACCCGCCGGAATGGATCAATCTTCTGTACGCGCCAGTCTTTGTGGGACTCTACATGATCATGCTGCACACTGTCGTCCACGGCTGGGGCCGCCGGAAAAAACATCCATACAAAAATATCATTGCCCGGAGCATGATGAAATTCCAGGGCAGACAGACGGTAAACAATCTTCTGGTCAGCACCGTACTCATCGCCGGCGGCTGCTTCGGAATTTTTTATATTCCGATTTTCTCCACCGTCTCCATCCTGGAAACCAGCAGCCGGGATTATGATTATTTTTTCTACAGCCGGGCGGACCAGGATGTTCCGGACAGATCGGAGATCGAGCAGCTGGCTTCCGGCTACGACCTGAATCTCACCGACTGGCAGAAGCACGCTTATATCAGTCTTGGTGTTGACGGGCAGACGCGAGTTGAGGAAGGACGCAGTTTCCATTATGAATATATGCCTCTTCTGAGCGAATGTAAGGTTATGTCCGAAGAGACTTACAATAAGATATCCGGTGACGACATCGATGTACTGCCGGGCACCTGTTATGGCACTACCTCCACCAGCCAGAAGGATTCCTTCTGGATTAACTCCGGCGTCACAAAGTTTACCAACATGTGCACCATGGAAAGTTTTGATACTCATTTTGAAGGCTTTCTGCAGTACGATCTCATAGCAGGAGAGAGCTCCAGCTTTTATGTGGTGGACAATACCGATTTTGCCGCCCTGTCACAGGATCTCACCGACGACTGGAAGGGAAACATGCTCCTGTTTAACGCGGACGGAGAGGATAATTACGAATTTGCCAGACAGCTCTACCTGAACTTCGTCCATTCATTCGACTCCGAGTGCGAGATCATCAGCTCTTACGACCGGGTACAGAAATACGTGGACGAGCAGAACGGTCAGGTCTACTGGGGCGACACCGACGAGATGACTAAAATCAGCTACGACAAACCGGACTCCACCGACTTCCGCATGTACTGGAGTTATATGCCGAAGATCCGCATCATGGATCAGAACGAGTTCCTTCAGAGTTTTGCCGTATTCCTGATGATGTTCCTTTTTATCGCCATCATCTGTTTCACAGCCGCGCTCATCATCTGCTACACCCGCTGCCAGACCATCGCCCTGAACAACCGCTATGTTTTTGACGACCTGCGTCGGCTTGGCGCCTCCCCGAAATTCCTGGCTCAGGAGGTCAAAAACCAGTGCGGCAAAGTATTCACCGTTCCGTCTATCGTCGGCATGACCGTTATGTTCCTGCTCTACATTATGATCATGTACGCCAATGACGGCACCCTCACCTCACCTGAAATCGTCGGACTGGGAGTATGCTTCTGTGTTCTCCTTATGATCAGTATCTTCATCTATGGCGTTTACTTCAAAACGATACATAAGATACAGCGGCAGCTGGGGATTTGTTGAGATGGACCTGCGGGTTCCGATAAAATCTGAGGATACAGGCGCAGTCGGGATTTACGACGCTGTATATTTGTAAATTTCCGGATGATTTCACCCAAAAAAAAGAGCATTTTCATGCTCTTTTTAAAAAGGTCAGAAAAAACACACCTGATGCCAGAAGCACGATCATCGGCCCGGTGGCAATATCCGTATAATAGGAAAGTATCAATCCAGCTACGCCGCAGACCACGGCGATCAGCACGGAAAACAGATGGTATGTCCGCATATTTCTTGCCAGATTTCTGGCTGCTGCCGCAGGCAGGATCAGCAGGGCGTTGATGATCAGCAGCCCCACCCACTGGATGGACAACATAACAATAATTGCCAGCAGTATAACAAACAGGTTATCATACAGGCGCACGGAGACACCTTTACTTTGGGCCAGAGACGGATTGATACTGACAAAGTGCAGGCGGTTAAAGCAAAACAGCCAGAAAATCACCGTCAGCCCAAAGGCGATAAGCAGTCCCAGAAGCTCCGTCCGTGTAATACTTAAAATATCTCCGATGAGCAAAGAATTATATCGGGAGAAGTTTCCTCCCATGGACAGCACCGCCAGTCCCACGGCGAGACCACAGGAAGCGAACACGCTGATGACCGTCTCCGCTCCCGCCTTGCCCCGGTACTTGATCCAGTTTAAAAGCAGGGCGAATAAAATACCGAAAAGAATCATGGACAGAGTGGTATCGGTCATGCCTAGTATCACTCCAAGGGCGATTCCTGTAATGGCGGAATGGCCGAGAGCGTCAGAAAAGAACGCCATCTTATTGTTTACGATCATTGTCCCCAGCAGTCCGAACAGAGGGGTGATCAGCAGCACTGCCGCCAGTGCATTTTTCATAAATTCATATTCAAACATGGTTATCCCTCCTCTGTTTCAGTCCGGCGTCCGGACAGCGCTGCCGCCGACGGGGCAAACAGCGGATGCTCCGCGTATCCGAATGTCTTCTGAAAGGCTTCGGTCCGGTACACCTGCGCCGGCGTTCCCTCCGCCTCCACGGTTTTATCAAGCAAAATGACCCTGTCAGAATATTCGTAGACAAAATCCAGATCGTGGCTGATCATCAGAATGGATATATCGTATTTCCCTTTCAGCTCGTCCAGAAGCTCATAAAAGAGCGTCGTACCGTTGCGGTCAATGCCGGAAATAGGCTCATCCAGCAGCAGCAGATTCGGCATCGGGCAGGTCGCCACAGAAAGCAGTACCCGCTGCAGCTCTCCGCCGGACAGATCGCCCAGACACTGGTCGATAAGCTCCTCCGCCTGGAACCGCGACAGCTCTTGTCTTACCCTCTCATAGGTCTTTTTATCTTTCATAAGCCACACCGGACGACGGCTGATACAGGATGCAAAAAAATCAAATACGGTGGTCGGCGTATTCTTATCAAAAGCAAGATGCTGCGGCACATAGCCGATCTTCATGCGGCTTCTTTTGCCGCTGCGCATATCCTCAAAAATAATCCTTCCTTTATAAGGAATCTCTCCCAGCAGAGCTTTCATGAGCGTCGACTTGCCTGCGCCGTTTTTGCCGATGATCGTCAGCATCTCTCCGCAATACAGATGAAAATTCACGTCCTCTAAAATATGATTATTATCCAGAGTGACGTCCACATGTTCAATTCTCGTGCAGTGATTTCCGCACATCTTCGGTTTAATTCGCCGCATTTCTTAATTCCTCCAGATTCTTTCTCATACTGTCAAGCCATGCGTCCTTGGCATACTGCCCGCTGACGCAGGAATCCAGCTGATGCACGTCCATTCCGGTTTCTCCTGCCAGCAGATTCGATATCCGTCCCGAATACTGGCTGTCCGAGAGGATCATCCCGTCGCCCGCCTCCTGTACGGTGTCAATGAGCATCCGGATTTCCCTGGCAGAAAATCCGCTGTCCTTCTCCACATCGATGGTCTCAAGTACCGGAAATCCAAAGGTGTCCGCCAGATAAGCAAAGCTCTCGTGGAGGAGCACACAGCCTTTTTTCGGCGCTATACCGTTCAGATCCTCATATTCCGTCAGCAGCGCATCGATTTTTTCTTCGTATTCTATCCGGTTTTGATCGTACTGTTCCCTGTGTTCCGGATCCATTTGTCCAAGTTCCGAGGAAATGTACGAAAGCTCCTGTTTGTAAAGCTCCGGATTCAGCCAGGTATGCGGATTCACCTCTTCGCCTTCATTCTCCTCTTCATGCGCGTGGGCATGGCCTTCGTGGGCGTGCGCTTCTCCGGGCAGAAGCTGTTCCTCTTCCAGTCCGTTGAGAGCGTATAAAATCGTAAGAGACGGGTACGTATCCAGCACATCCGACAGGAAATCCTCCATTCCGCCGCCGTTGGCGAGAAACACATCGGCGCCCTCCAGACGCACCAGATCTCCCGGCCTCAGCTGATAGTCGTGCAGACAGCCGGTCTGCGGCTCCGCCATGTTGGCAATCTCCACGCCATCCACGCCGTCGGTGAGATTCATTACCATAATATATAAAGGATAAAATGAAGTGACGATACGGAAGGTGTCGTCGCTGGCCGGCTGGCCGGCTTCTGTCCCTGCCTCCGGCGATACTCCGGTTCCCGGCGCTCCGGCACTCCTGCAGCCGGCCAGAAGGCCGGTGCAAAGGCAGAGCAGCAGAAATGCGGCCAGGAGAACGTTTCCTCTTCCCCGTCTGTTTTTACTCCGTAAACTGTATTTATTCATGAATGTCCTTTTCCTTCCACATCCGGCGCAGCCGGCTCACCGTCTCACAGAGTGGCAGACCGACAACATTATAATAATCTCCGTGGATGCCGGAGATAAATACGGCCGCCTTGCCCTGGATTCCGTAAGCGCCCGCCTTATCCATCGGTTCACCGGTAGACACATACCACCGGATCTCCTCGTCAGACATCTTCCGCATGGTCACATCGGTACACACATGGAACTTCTCCTCCGCCACCAGGCGGCCTTCCTCCAGCAGAAGAAGGGAAACTCCGGTATATACCTGATGGGTTCTGCCGGAAAGAGAACGGAGCATCTCCACAGCTCCCTCTTCTCCATCCGGTTTGCCGAGGACTCTGCCGTCAACGGCCACCACTGTGTCCG
>ERZ1643250.1671-NODE-1671-length-18259-cov-8.443639_pt1 | contig 18259 bp, 14 predicted proteins | sample MGYA00579262_ERZ1643250 | MGnify/ENA primary metagenome ERZ1643250 (study PRJEB29033, sample SAMEA4952265) | chicken gut metagenome | biome: Broiler Chicken; feature: Gastrointestinal Tract; material: Caecum | place: Ireland | collected 2018 | study: Broiler... | reverse complement strand
CATTCAGTTCGGAAACTGCATTGTCAACCACGTCCTGATCGTCTTCGCTCAGGCTTTCGTCAGCCAGAACAGTGTTTGCGGTCTTGAGGGCAGCCTTGAATACGGCTACGCTCTCGTCGGTGTACTTGCTCAGGTCAATATCATTGGCCTTGTTGATCAGGTCTTCCAGGTTGGACTTGTCAGCCTTGAAGCGCTGGGCCAGAATGGCGTTCAGCAGAGCGTCAGCTGCGGGCTGCACGTCCTCTTCCATGGCATCGCCGTCATTGTAGACGTTCTTGGCAGCATCCAGTGCATCCAGCAGCTGCTGCCAGTTGGTGTCCACATACTTGTCGGCGTTAGCAACCATCTCGTCGGCCATGTCAATGAGCATCTTCAGGTTGGTCTTGTCGCCCTGCTTCAGGCCCAGACCGTGGATTGCCTCCACCAGGTTGCTCCAGGCGGTGTTGATTTCGTCCTGGCTGGCATATGCATTGTCAAGAACCGTCTTGGCAGCTGCTTTTGCCTCTTCAAACTTCTTCACAGCGCTGTCCACAACACCTTCGGTGCTCTGGTTCAGTGCATACTCATAGGTCTTTTCCAGCAGGGACTTGTTGGTCTTGGGAGGCTCGCCGTAGTAAACGCGGGTCTTTTCAGACACATTGCCGTTGAAGTCTTCCAGCTGAATCTCAATATAGCCATAACCGTCTTCATTGGTGGTCAGATTCAGACCGGTCAGGTCGTCCACGCCGCGGGTCACGTTGTTCTTCAGCACGTTGCCGTTGGAATCCCATGCGGTCAGATGCCACCAGTCATAGACCAGCGGGTTCTGAATCTTCCAGCTGCCCTTGGGAATGCTCTTGGAAATAACACCCTCGTAGGGATCGCAGTAGTTATCGATCAAAGTACCGGAAATATCGGTAGAAGAAATCACATTGCCCTCTGCATCCAGATAGGACAGACGCAGATAATAGTTGCTGCCGTCGGCGACAGGGACCTCTACAGTGCCGGAAACAGCATCTTTAGCAAACTCAGCGGTGTAGGTCTCGGTGTTGCCTGCATAGTTGTAAGGCAGGGTTACGTCAGCGCGGATGGAAGCATAGTCCATGTCGGGGTTGGTCCAGGAAACATTCAGAACGCCGTCGCCCTCTTCTACAGCCAGATCAGAAGCAACTTTGTTCAGATCGCGGGCAATCACAGCAGCTTCGCTCTCAACGCCGTTGGCGCCTTCAGCGGTTACCTTGAAGCTGACAACGCCCTCGTTGTCATACAGGGACTTCACATAGTAGTTGTCGTCATAAATGCCGCCCATGTACATCTCGGTGCCGTCCTCGAAAACAGCATAGACATTGTACTTCTGGACGTCGTCATAATCAGCCAGATCCCAGGAGAGGTAGGTCTCGTCGGTGTTGAAGGCGCGATCGATGGTCAGTCCGGTGGGAGCTGCGGGAGCATTGTCGTTGTCGGTGATGGAGATCTCGCCGATGTTCATCTGATAATCGGCCAGCTCTTCGCCGTTGGGATCAAATGCCAGACCGAAAGCAGCCAGAGTTCTGCCGGTATAAGCGGACAAATCCAGAGTTTCGGTGGTCCACTCGGTGGACTGTTTGCCGGAGTTGTTGACGGTGATGTACTCCACGGTTTCGGGGGTGTCTTCAAAGATCAGGCCGACCTTCATCTGAGAAGCGTCGTCAGCAGTGGTCTTGAAGAAGGTGATGTCCAGCCTGGAGTTCTCGTTGATGTCCATCTTGGTCTTGTACAGACGCAGGAAGTGCTCTGCGGACATGGGACCCTTTGCAACCAGAGAGCTGCTGCCGTCATAGCCGCCGATCTGGTTCAGCTCAAATGCGGGGTTGTACTTGGCGCCATAGTCGAAGTCAAAGTTCAGAGTGGCTTCGGAACCATCAGAAGTCTCATACCACCACTGCCAGGTGGGCAGGATGTCCTGATCGTTGATGTTGGACCATTCATGGTCATTGGAAACTTCGCCATTCTTGAAGTACTGCATACCGTGACCGGTGTTGAAGTTGGTGACGAAGTTGGAGCCCTTGATAACGGAGCGCTCGGAGATGAAGGCTGCCATGCCGGGCCAGGACTGGAAGTCGCCATGCACAGAACTATGTCCGTCATACTCACCTCTGGTGGGATCGTTGGCGGTGTCATAGGGGTTGGTGTCTGCATCCAGAATGGCCTGCAGGAGCTGCTGACGCTCTTCATCGGTGTATTTGGTGGTGTTCTTGTTCAGGAAAGTGACACCCTCTACGACATAGCTGTCATCGTTTGCATAGTAGGGCTGGTTCTGAGAACCGGACCACCAGGTGCGCTCACGGGCGAAAACATACTTCTGATACTCGGGATCTGCCCGGCGGTTCTCGTTATAGGAGTTGTTGCCGGTGTGGCCGAAGACCTGTTCGTCCAGATGTGCCCAAACAGTACCTGCACCCAGGTTTGCGATACCGGTGCGGGGAACCAGATTTTCGTCCATCAGATTGTTCAGAGAGCCGCGCACACCGGAGAAACCGGTCTGACCGGCTTCCAGAGTCTGGAAAACAGTTTTCCGTGCATCTAGGCCCAGGGAGTTCATGATATTGACGGAGCCGTCTACCATGTCGGTGCTGGGACCGGGGTTCATGTACAGGGAGTTGGCGGCGATGGTGTCGTCGTCGGTGCCCTTAATCCAGTTGCTGAAACCGGAGGCATCTTTATTGTAATAGTTGATGCTGCCCCAGGAGCTCTGGTTGTTCTGGCCATACAGATTGGAAGCATAAACCTGAATGTAGATGCCCTGTTCGGTCATCTGGCGGCAGAATTCCTCATATTCCGGCATAAAGTCGGCGGGAAGGGTTTCTTCTGCGTTGATGAAGTAACTGTCAAAGCCGTACCATTTGGCGATTTCAACCAGCTTGTCCGCGGCGGGGAAACGGCCGGTTTCATCCCGGAAGATCAGGTCGTCGGTGTGTTCCTGACGGGGGAAGAAGATACAGCCCAGAGACTGCACGCCGTTCTTATGAGCGGCATTGGTATAGGCCGGGTTGGGAATATTCAGGATGCCGAATTCATAGGCACGCTCCCACCAGCCGGCTTCCGGGTCAAACAGAGAGTCAGGGGTGGGGTTGGTGACAACACCGTGCCAGGAAGCACGATAGTCCAGATACTGCCAGAAATTGAAAACGTACTGTGCGAAATCGTCGTTGTAGTTATAGGGGTTAAAGAACTCGTTGCCATAGTCCTCTGTCAAGGAAAGGCTTGCAACCTCCTGGCTCAGCTGCGGGTTGGCCTGGGTTGCGGCAAAAGCTTCGTTGCGCTGCTGAAGCGGTACTTCGGCGCGCATAAAATCGGAATATTCATCGGTTTCCGGACTCCAGTTCAGGATGTCCATAGCCCGATGGCCGTGATACACGGGCTGATTTTCCCCAAGATATCCCTGTTCGCCGGGACGCGGAGCCAGTGTATCGCCGCCGGCGAATACGAGGCTCGAGTTGCTGAGTGCTGTGGCAGTTACCAAACTTGCTGCCAACAAAACTGACAAAATCTTTTTCAGCTTCATTACAAATCCTCCTTTGATTATTTTGATGCGTGGATGCTGTTGTATAGTTCCTCCTTTCCTTCCAAAAAGCACATTTATTGCAAATGGCGGAAAAGCAGCCATGCACAAACGAATGAACAGTTAACATGTTTAAGTGTTTTGTTTATGCGATCAACGTGAAATTCTTGCCCCCATTATAACAAGCGAAATTCGAAGATGCTATATCAAAAATCTTTGGTTGAGTACTAAAAATGTTAGTTTATTGCAAAATAATCGATAAATCATCCGGTTAAAATAGGGTAAAATAAGACATTTATTGCAAATAAATGGACAAAAACGTTGACTGTGCGAAAAACGCTTATAAGTGAAAAGGAAATTCACCTTTACAAATTTCCTGCATTGCAGTTCGGTTTGTCATGACATCAATTTTATATACATATGTTCATGGGTATTGCAGCTGATGAAGGAAAGTTCATACTATTTTCGAAATTTGTTATCAGAGATTGGTTGCGATTTTTTCCCAAAACCGGTATGCTGAAAGCAGTATTTGAAAAAGGAGAGAGATTCATGGTACAGGAGAAAAAGAGAAAGCTCCATCCTGTCCAGTGGGGGCTGCTGCTGATTCCGGCGGCGGGCATCCTCTGGTTTTCCCAGCCGCTTTTGCTGGGTGTTTTCGGTATTGGAATGGCACTGGAATGGATGGCGTGTATCGTACTAATGCTGCTGATTATCAAGGTGCCGCAGATGGTGGCGAAGGGAGGAGGACAACGGGTGATTGCATGGATTCTGACCGTCCTGTTTACCGCAGGTATCGGGTGGTGCGGGTATCTCACGACGCTGATTTTTTCCGCTGCCGGAAATACCCCGCCGGACTCCGCTACGGTGGTAGTGCTGGGCTGTCTGGTCAGTCCCAGTGGTGCTCCCAGCCGCTCTCTGCAAAGCCGCATTGATAAGGCGGCAGAATATTTGCAGGAGCACCCGGAAGCGGTGTGCATTGTCAGCGGCGGTCAGGGCAGCGTGGAGCCAGAAAGTGAAGCCGCTGTCATGGCGCGGGAGCTGGAAAAGCAGGGGATTGATCCTTCCCGAATTTTTCAGGAAGACCAGTCCACCGATACCCGGGAAAATATGGCGTTTTCGGCAGAGCTCATTGCAGAAAAAGGGCTGAGCCGGGAGGTGGCTGTAGTGACGGACGATTACCACGAGTTCCGAGCCGGAGAACTGGCCAAACAGGCGGGGCTGACTCCCTATGCCGTTCCTGCGGAGTCCATCCCGGAGCTGTTCCCCGTCAACTATGGCCGGGAGCTGGTATCCATGACCAAGTTTTTCATTGAAAAGTGGATGGGATAGTTACTTTCTGCAAAAAAAGGGTCTTTTCCCTTCTGCTGAAACAGGTCTTTACCATAGAAGAGAAATCCGGTATAATAGAACCAACAGTACCCAAATCCAAAAGGCACAGCCGGAAAGGATGAGCAATCGGATGGAAAACCTGCTGATTCGGGGCGCACATATTGTGAACCCCGGGAAAAATGAAGACTATATCGGCGACATCGCCGTCAGTAACGGAAAAATTACCGCCATGGGGCAAATCGGTGAGCTGCCCGGCGCACGGGTCATCGAGGCCAAAGGGCTGGTAGCAGCTCCCGGTCTGGTGGACATGCACGTTCACCTGCGGGACCCGGGCTTTACCCAAAAGGAAGATATTTTGACCGGATGCCGTGCTGCTGCGGCAGGCGGCGTGACCAGTCTGCTGGCCATGCCCAACACCAATCCTTCCACCGATTCCCCGGAAACGGTGGAATATATTCTGAATAAAGCAAAAGATGCGGACGCTCATGTGTATGTAGCAGCGGCCGTGACCAAGGGCCTGAAAAGTCAGGAGCCCTGCGACTGGAAAGCACTGGCCAAAGCCGGAGCCATTGCCCTGAGTGACGACGGCCGGCCGGTGGAAAACACCCGCTTTCTGGCGGATGCCATGAACGCTGCGCCCTCTCTGGGGCTGGCGGTCACGGCCCACTGCGAGGATTTGTATCTGGCAAAGGGCGGCATTATGCACGAGGGTTGTGTTTCCCGGGAGCTGGGCGTGCCGGGGATTCCCGCCGCCGCCGAAGACTGCGGTACAGCCCGGGAAATCGCCGTGGCGGAAGCCTATCGGGTGCCGGTGCACATCTGCCATGTGAGCACCCGCACTTCTATGAATATGATTCGGGACGCGAAAAAGCGCGGGGTTGCCGTTACTGCCGAAACCTGTCCCCATTACTTCATGATGACCCATGAAGAGCTGAAAAAGCGGGATGCCGACTACCGGATGAACCCGCCCCTTCGCACAGAAGATGACCGGCAGGCCATGATCGAGGGATTGCTGGACGGCACACTGGATGCCATCGCCACCGACCATGCGCCCCATACCCCGGAGGAAAAGGCGGATTTCCGCAAATCCCCCAACGGCTCCATCGGCATGGAAACCTCGCTGGCGGCTTCCATTACCCAACTGGTGGAGACCGGTTGCCTGACCCTTTCCCAGCTCATCGAAAAGGTGTCGGTGAATCCTGCGAAAATCCTGAAAATTCCCGCCGGTGTGCTGGAAGAGGACGGCTGCGCGGATATCGTGCTGTTTGACCCCAAAGAGCAGTGGATCGTGGACGAAAACGCCCTCCACGGCAAGAGCAAAAATACCCCCTTTAAGGGCATGACGCTGACGGGCAAGGTGAAAATAACCATCTGCGGCGGCAAGGTTGTATACGAAGGGTAATTTGCTGATTTGCGGGTGCAGAAAGCCCTATGCAGCCCTGTAGGGGCGGCCATTGGCCGTCCGTGGCTTTGCACCGGATTTATGGATAACGGACGCGCAATGCGCGCCCCTACTGATATAAATTTACAAATTGTATTTTGTGATGAAAATAAACATTTTGTAGAAAAGGAAGGAAATGAATCATGGCATTTGACAGACTGATTACCAAAATCGCACAGACCCAGAACCCCACCGTGGCCGGACTGGACCCCAAGCTGGCTTATATTCCCTCTTACATTAAAGAAGAGTGCTTTGCCAAATACGGCAAGACCCTGGAAGGCGCTGCCGCCGCTCTGTTGGAATTCAATAAGGGCCTCATCGACGCTCTGTGCGATATCGTTCCGGCTGTGAAGCCCCAGGCTGCTTACTATGAAATGTATGGCTGGCAGGGTGTGAAGGCCCTCCACGATACCATCGCTTATGCGCAGGAAAAGGGCATGTTTGTCATCACCGACGGTAAGCGCAACGACATCGGCGCCACCATGGAAGCCTATGCCACCGCTCACCTGGGCGAGGTGGAAGTGGAAGGCGAGAGCTTTGCTCCCTTTGGTGCAGACGCCCTCACCGTCAATGGCTATCTGGGCACCGACGGCATTAAGCCCCTGTTGAAGGTCTGCAATGAAAAAGACGCTGGTATTTTTGTGCTGGTAAAGACCTCCAACCCCTCTTCCGGCGAGCTGCAGGACCGCGAGCTGGCAGACAGTGACACCATCTATCGCGCTATGGGCAAAATGTGCGAGAGCTGGGGCGAAGAGCTGCCCGGCAAATACGGCTATTCCGGCGTTGGCGCTGTGGTGGGCGCTACCTATCCCGCCCAGCTGGAAGAACTGCGCAAGGCCATGCCTCACACCTTCTTCCTGGTGCCCGGTTACGGTGCACAGGGCGGTGCTGCCGACGACGTTGCTCCCGCTTTCGATAAGAGAGGTCTGGGCGCGATCGTCAACAGCTCCCGCGGCATTATGTGCGCTTGGCAGAAGGAAGGCTGCGACGAGCACGAGTACGCTGCTGCCGCCCGCCGGGAAGCCATCCGGATGCGTGATGCCATCCGCGAAGCCATTGTGGGCCGCGTAGGCCGCATCATGCTGGAAAATGTGTAAGCTGAAAGGGGAACCTTCCATGAAATACGATGTAAAGCCCTGCCGGATTCTTTATAAAAGAGAGATCGCACAGGGAATCTTTGACTTTCTGCTGGACGCCGAGGACTTTGCCAAAGCGGCAAAGCCCGGCCAGTTTGTCCATATTCTGGTGCCGGGAAAGACCCTGCGCCGTCCCATTTCCATCTGTGACATTGACGCAGAGGCCGGTACCCTGCGGATTGTGTTCCAGATTCGCGGCGAGGGCACGGAAATCCTCTCCCAGATGAAGATTGGCGACCACATGGACGTGCTGGCTCCTCTGGGAAACGGCTTTGATCTGGGCGATACCAACCGCAAAGCCCTGTTTGTGGGCGGCGGTATCGGTGTGCCGCCCCTGCTGGGCGCTGCCAAGAAATTCGGCAAAAATGCCACTGTGGCAGTGGGATTCCGTAACAAGGATACCGCCATTCTGGAAGCGGACTTTGCCCGCGCCGGATGTCGGGTGTTTGTGGCCACCGATGACGGCAGCATGGGCCACCACGGTTTGGTCATCGACTGCACCAAGGACGTGGAGGCCGACGTGATTTTTGCCTGCGGCCCCACCCCCATGCTGAAAGCGGTGTGTGCACTGGCCAAAGAGCGGGGCATCCCCTGCCAGATTTCCCTGGAAGAGCGCATGGCCTGCGGCATCGGCGCTTGTCTGGGCTGTGCAACTCCCCTTCTCCGGGAGGACGGCACCCAGTACTTCGGCCATGTGTGCAAGGACGGCCCGGTGTTCGACTATACCAAAGTGGTGCTGTGAGAAAGGAGCGGATAAAACATGGCAGATTTGCGCGTAAACATTGCCGGGGTTCCTTTTGAAAACCCCCTCATTGCCGCTTCCGGCACCTTTGGCTTTGGCCATGAATATCAGGAGTTTTATCCCCTGTCCACGCTGGGCGGCATCTCCTGCAAGGGCATTACCCTCAAGGAGCGCCCGGGCAACCCGCCGCCCCGTATCGCCGAGGCTCCCGGCGGAATGCTCAACGCCGTTGGATTGCAGAACCCCGGTGTAGACCACTTTATTGAGCACGACCTGCCCTGGCTCAAGCAGCAGGGGACCGTGGTCATCGCCAACATTGCTGGCAACACTCCCGAGGACTACTGCGCCATGGCGGAAAAGCTCTCCGACACCGACGTGGACATGATTGAGCTGAACATTTCCTGCCCCAACGTGAAGCAGGGCGGCGTCCAGTTTGGCACCAGCTGTGCCGGTGTGGGCGGTATTACCGAGGCCGTACGGAAGTACTGCAAAAAGCCCTTGATGGTGAAGCTCTCCCCCAACGTGGCGGACATCGGAGAGATTGCCGCTGCCGCCGAGGCTGCGGGCGCTGACGCTATCTCCATGATTAACACCCTGACGGGAATGCGCATTGATATCCGCACCCGCCGGCCCATTATCCGCAACAATACCGGCGGTATGTCCGGCCCCGCACTGCTGCCCATTGCCGTGCGTATGGTGTGGCAGGCTTCCCAGCGGGTCAAAATCCCGATTGTGGGCATGGGCGGTATCTCCAAGTGGGAGGACGCGGTGGAAATGCTGCTGGCGGGCGCTTCCGCTTTGCAGATTGGAACCGTATTCTTCACCGACCCCTATGCACCGGTGAAGATTCTGGATGGCCTGAACCGGTATCTGGATGAGCGGAACATTAAGTCCGTCACCGAGCTGACCGGCGGCATTCAGCCCTGGTAAAAGTGTATACTAAAACTCCCCCAGTTGGCTTTTCAGACGGAGGGAGTCCCCTATATTCAAACCATTACCAAGCCCCGCGCGCAGTTTGTGCAGCGGGGCTGTTTGCAGGAAAGGAAGCAGGAACTATGACCACAAAACTCATTATTGTCCGGCACTGTGAGGCTGCAGGCAATAAAGACCGAACCTTTCAGGGTCACACCGATTCGGAGATCAGCGACAAGGGAAAGATTCAGCTGGATTTGCTCAGCGTCCGGTGCAGGAATATGCACATTGACGCACTGTATTCCAGCCCGTTAAAGCGAGCCTACGCCACCGCCGAGGCGGTGAACCGGTTCCACCATCTGCCTATCCAGATTGAGCCGGGGCTGATTGAGATTAACGGTGGCGAGTGGGAAGGGGAAAAGTGGGCAGAGCTGCCCGACCTGTACCCGGAGCAGGCCCATAACTGGAACTGCGCCCCCTGGGACTTCAAAACGGAAAAAGGGGAGTCCATGCGTCAGGTGTACGACCGGGTGTGGGAGGCCGTCTGCCGGATTGTGAAAGCCAACCCCGGAAAAACGGTCTGCATCGCCAGCCACGGGTGCGCGATCCGGAACCTGCTGTGCCACTGCATGAACAAGCCCATTGAAGAGTTGAACACCGTGGACTGGGTGGATAATACGGGCATCAGTATCGTGGATTTCGATGAGAATATGAATCCTCATATTGAACTCCTCAACGACGCATCCCATCTGTCCGAAGAGACTTCCACCTTTGCCACGCAGAGCTGGTGGAAGCCCGAGAACCGGGAAACCGGCCGGTTTGATTGAGGAGGGTGCGTATGATTATTCTGGCAGTCGATTTAGGCAAAGCCCGCACCGGTCTTGCGGTATGTGATAAAAGCGAGATTCTCGCCAGCCCGGCGGGCGTCATCACCGAGTATAACCCGGAAAAGCGGCTGGAGAAAGTTGCAGCAGAAGCCCTTGCCCGCAAAGCAGAGCTGCTGGTGGTCGGCCTTCCCCGGAACATGGACGGCAGCGAAGGGGAGAGCGCCCAAAACGCCCGAGCCTTTGGGCAGGCGCTTTCAGAGAAAACCGGCATCCCCGTGGAGTTCCAGGACGAGCGGGGAACCACCATTACCGCCCATGGGTATTTGAATGACACCAATACCCGGGGGAAAAAGCGCAAGGCTGTGGTGGATGCGGTGGCGGCCGTGGTGATTTTGCAGAACTTTCTGGACGGTCGAAAAGCCCGCCGCTGGCTGTAACCGGCCTTTTCCGCCAGAAGGGAAACCGCGAATGTAAACATTCTGTTTCTTTTTCACCAAAACAGCTGTTAACCATTGGAAAACCTGCCGGTTTCTGTTATAATAGAAGGCATCAAATTCATAAACTGACCCGGGGAACACTGTCTGTTGGTGTTCCTTATGTCATCCAAAAGGAGATGGATTTTTGGATATCATTATTGAATTTCTGAAAGCAGTGATCCTCGGCGTGATTCAGGGCATTACCGAGTGGCTGCCCGTCAGCAGCACCGGACATATGATCCTGTTTGACTCCTTCTGGCCTATGGACCAGAGCAAATTCACCGGTGGGCGGGCCTTTGTGGATCTGTTCCTGGTGGTTATCCAGTTCGGCTCCATCCTGGCCGTGCTGGTGCTGTATTTTCACAAGCTGAACCCCTTTTCACCCCGGAAAACACAGGTGGAAAAGCGTCAGACCTTTTCTCTGTGGCTGAAAGTAATTTTTGCCACCATTCCGGCCATGGTGCTGGGACTGCTGTTTGACGACATGATTGAAGAGCGCTTTTACAACGCTGTCACTGTGTCCGTTATGCTCATTGCCTATGGTATTTTCTTCCTGCTGGCGGAAAATCGTCACCGCCGCCCGAAAATTCAGAATTACAGCCAGCTGCACGGCCAGACCCTGCTGCTCATCGGTCTGTTCCAGGCACTGGCCATGATTCCCGGAACCTCCCGTTCCGGTGCAACCATTCTGGGTGCCGTCCTGTTGGGATGTTCCCGCAGTGTTGCGGCTGAGTTCTCCTTCTTCCTGGCCATTCCCACCATGCTGGGCGCCAGTGCGCTGAAAATTTTCAAATATTTCAAGGACTACGGCCTGGGCTTCACCGCCAACGAGCTGCTGATTCTCCTCACCGGTATGATTGTTGCGTTCCTCGTTTCCGTGCTGGTGATCCGGCTGTTCATGGGTTTTATCCGCAAGCACGATTTCAAGCCCTTCGGCTGGTACCGCATTGCGCTGGGCGCCGTGATTCTGGTGCTGTTCTTCTTCAATGTCATTACGGTAACGGCCGCCTGAGTTTTTCGGGAAAAGACTCCTTGAGGGGGTTGGGAAAGCCACGTTTCTGCGGCGAAAAATTCAGATGATGGGGAATGACAATGGATAAATACAAAAGGCTTTTTTCCAATACATTGATTTTTGCCGTCGGCACCTTCGGCTCCAAACTGCTGGTGTTTTTCCTGATGCCGCTGTATACCCATGTGCTGACGGATGCGGAGTACGGTACTTCTGACCTGCTTCAGCAGAGCGCCAATTTGCTGGTGCCGCTGGTCACCTTTGGCATTACCGATGCGGTGATCCGTTTCGGTCTGGATCGGAAGGTGCGGAATACCCAGGTGCTAACTACAGCACTGGTTACGCTGCTGGCGGGATTTGTACTGCTGTTTCTGTGCTATCCGCTCCTGGCGCTGATACCCGGACTCAATGACTACACCACGCTGCTGTGCGTGTTTGTGATGACCTCTTCGCTGCGCCTGCTGTTCCAACAGTTTGTCCGGGCAAAAGGGTATATCAAGCTCTATGCGGCGGATGGAATTTTAAGCACGGCCATGACGCTGTTGTTTACGATTGTGTTTCTGCTGGGATTCCGTTGGGGCGTTGTGGGATATCTGGCCGCCATTGTGTGCGCAGACGGCTGTTCCTGCCTGTTTTTGCTGTATAACGGCCAGATTCTGCGCTATTTCCGGCCTTCCTGCCTGCGTCAGAATTCCGTTTGGAAAGAAATGCTCCGGTACTCCATTCCCATGATTCCCAATACGGTGTTTTGGTGGGTGACCACGGTTTCCTCCCGGTATATCATTACCGCCATGATGGAAAACGGTACTTCGGTCAATGGTCTGTACGCGGCGGCTTATAAGTGGCCTTCCGCGATTATTCTGGTCTCCAACATTTTCATGAACGCCTGGCAGATGTCCGCGATTACGGAGGAAAAGGGAAGAGCCCGGTTTTTCTCTCAAGTTTTCCACAGCCTCAGTTCTCTGGTGTTCATCATCGGCTCGTTCCTGATTCTCTTTGCCAAAGTGATCACCATCGTCATGGTGGACGATTCCTACTATGAATCCTGGCAGTATGTGCCCATTCTCTCTGTGGCGACGGTGTATTCCTGTATGGTCACGTTCCTGGGCACTGTGTATATGGTTAATAAAAAGAGCATTCTGTCCCTGACCACCACGGCGGCCGGTGCTGTCATCAATGTGATATTCAGCTTTGCGCTGATTCCGGCTTTCGGGGCCAATGGCGCTGCGTTTGCCATGTTTATCAGCTATCTGGTGGTATTCCTGCTCCGTGCATTTGATACCCGCCGGTTTATCCATATGAAGATCGGTGCGTTCCGGTTGATCTGCAACACGGTACTGCTGCTGGTACAGGCGTTCATCATGATTTTTGAGGTTCCCCTGTGGATTCCCATTGAAATCGTCCTGACGCTCATCATGGTGCTGCTGAATATCGGCGGACTGCTCTCGGCAGTGAAAAAGCTGATCCCCAGCAGAAGCCGCAGAGCTGCATAAAAGGCTAATAAAGCGTAAAAAGAAAACAGAAGACCGGCCTTCGGAAACCATTCCGGAGCCGGTCTTTTTGCTGTCTGAAAAAGGGGACAGGAGGGTGAGGAGGAAAGAGGAAGAAAGAAACAGACAAAACGAAAGGAGCTTTGATGCGTCCACCAAAGCTCCCTGATGCCTGAAATGATTCAGTTTGGATTTTCAGCAACCTTCCAGAAACCTTACACCGGATTCTTTTCAATCGCTGTCTTCCTATTCAATTGTATTTTAGAAGTCTCCGGTTTTGCCGGAAACCATTCGAATACTGAAACCTAGTACATGGGCGTTTACCAATTAGTCACTTTGCAACCTGGTTTTCTGCACGTACATCTTTTTGACCGGCTGGGCGTAAAGCCTGAACATTTATTGCCTTTGGAAATCCCTTGCAACGATGCCCAAGCTATCGGGGCTGGCTTTTTAAAAAGCCTTCAAAATAAGGGTTCCTCAGTTTCTCAGCCGATCTGGAAGTGGTTTACGGGATCTGTCATATGGTCGAAAAACACCTTTCTGAAATTGAATTCAAATTGGGCTTTTGATTTTATGAACGAACCGTGTGTTTCTTACCTAGTACTTTGGACTCATTCCTTTTTTCAGATTCCGATATTCGAACCAAGAACGTTACCTCTTACCGGCAATGCTCTTTATATTTTGAATCAGCAACGGTCCGACAGACCATTGCGATTCAGCTGTGACGTGATTTCCTGTGCCATCGGACCCACCTCTTTCCAGTCATAAATTTAAGATACAAGGCTCCTCCCACTTCTTCCCTTTCGGTTTTCCATTTTTTCTCATTTCCTTTTTTCGGAAGGAATTTTTGAAAGATGGAATTTCCGAATTTTACTTCAGCCTTTTTTCTGTTTCAGGAGTTCTGATGGTTCCGGCCGTTTGCCTTCATTCATCAGCTTTTCATCATCCTTCTGCTCTTTTCAAAAGAAGAACTTTTTCACTCATTTCCTTCGCTTTTTCTAAAACCGGTTATTCTATTGAATAGCAGATTTTCTTTTGAAAAAGTTGAATGATAGGAGTTTTTGTTCTATCCAGCTTACTCATGATCTGACTGATTCTTCAAACGGTTTCTCGTCCCATCTGCAATTCTGATTCAGATCTCACTGGATGTTTTCTGCTTGACTCACGGAAAACTTCTTTTTTACTTCAAGCTCCTGATTTTTTGCTGAAGCTGTGGGATTTGTTTGAACTCTTGTTCTTTTGTCTGGCTTTATTATACCCGTTTTTTGATAGAATGTCAATAGGTTTTTTCAAAAAAATTAGAATTTTTTATTAAAAACCTCACAAAGAATTCATTACAAATCCTTTTTCCACTTTTTTTGTGTAAATAGTTGACTTCTTTCGCTCATACCACTACAATGAGAGAGACCGGTGGTGATTTTGCACAGGATACCGGATTTCAAACGCCGCAGCACGGCGTTTTTCTAAAGGAGACTTGACCCATGAACAACGAATTTGGCGCAGATCTCATCACCTTGATCGATGACGAGGGCGTTGAGCACGAGTTTGAAATTCTGGACGAAATTGATAACGACGACGGCGTGTTTTATGCGCTGCTGCCCACCTTTGATGATCCCCAGAGCGAACTGGAGTCCGAAGGCACCTATTATATCTTTGAGGTAATCGAAGAGGACGGGGAGGAACAGCTGGCAGAGGTGGAGGATGACGAGCTGCTGGATAAGCTGGCCGCCATTTTTGAGAGCCGCTTTGAAGAACTGTACGAGGATGAAGATTCTGCTGAATGATAATTTTTTTGTGAAGTTCTTTTATAGAAAATTAACAGCAGGTATCCGTGGTATACTGTCCTCGACGGAAATTACGTCCTGCCTGGTGCGTGGACTGTTGCATCAATAACCCTACACCTTTATTTTCGGGAGCTTGTTCTCCGGCGGTGAATCGCAGACCTCCCGGCATGGTTTCGGCCATGTTGGAAGAAGGGAGTGTGAACCCGTTGGGCGGGCACCCACCTGTTTACTTCCGTAGGCAGGTTATTCATTGCACTTACGGCCAGGCGGGTCTCTTTTATCAAATCAATCCCTGAACCCTCTTCGGGTTTGGGGATTTTTTTTGCCTTTTTGGGAAAACTGTTTCGGTATTGACTTCGTATTAAAAATCAATTTTCGGAAAGGGGGAGGGCAGATGAAGGGAAAACGCCCGGTTTTTTCCCGGCTGCTGTTTGTGCTGGGAGGTGCGGCTGCCGGAATTCTCAACGGCCTGCTGGGCGCCGGAGGCGGAACCGCCGCCGTGCCGGTTTTCCGGAAAAGCGGGCTGGAGGAAGCACCTTGTCACGCCACCTCTGTGGCGGTAATTCTGCCCCTGTGTGTCCTCAGCGCCGGAATTTACCTGTACAGAGGGGACGTCACCCTGTTCGATGCGCTGCCCTATCTGCCCTGGATGCTGGGCGGTTCTCTAATCGGGGCGTGGCTGCTGCCAAAATGCCGGGCGATGTGGCTGCGCCGTATTTTCGGACTGCTGATGCTGTGGGCAGGGGGGAGGATGCTGTTTTGACCGGATGGCTGTTGATAGCCGCCGCCGGGCTGGTTTCCGGTGCGCTGGGGGCCATGGGACTGGGCGGCGGCGGGATTCTTATTCTGTGTCTGACGGCCTTTGCCGGCATGGAACAGGTGACAGCTCAGGGAGTCAATCTGCTGCTGTTTATTCCCACGGCGCTGTTGGCCCTGATTCCCTATTTCCGGAAAAAGTTGATCTGTACCCGGGCACTGCTGCCGGCTATTGGCGCAGGGCTTGCGGGAAGCCTTCTGGGCGTATGGCTCAGCGGGACGCTGGACCCGGAAATTCTGCGAAAGCTCTTCGGGGGAATGCTGGTATTGATTGGCCTGCGGGAAGTGATTGGTTCAGGAAAAGAACGGAAAAGCATAAAGTTTTGAAAACTGCTGTTATTTTTTCTTTCGACACCGTTCATTTATAGACAATTCCCACAACATCAGGTATAATAAAGGTATCGTATCCAAACTTCGTGACATTGGAGGCATTTGTATGCGTTATCGTATTATAACCGATTCCACCGGCGACCTGACCCCCGAGCTGATCCGCGACTTGCAGCTGACGGTCATTCCCATGGAGTTTACCATTGACGGAAAGAGCTACCGCAACTATCCCGACGGCCACGAAATGAGCGCCAAAGCCTTTTATCATCTGCTGCGGGCAGGCAAAACTTCCACCACCGCTCAGATCAACGCCCATGAGTTCATGGATTGGGCAGACCCCATTTTGCAGGCAGGGGAGGACATTCTGTATCTGGCCTTTTCCTCCGGCCTGAGCGGAACCTGTCAGAGTGCCTATATGGCGAAGGAAGAGCTTTCCGCCCGGTATCCTGACCGGAAAATTTATGTGGTGGACTCTCTGGCTGCTTCCATGGGCGAAGGACTGCTGGCCTATTATGCGTCCAAAATGCAGCTGGAAGGCAAGACCATTGATGAAGTCTATCAGTGGCTTCAGGACAACAAACTGCACCTGTGCCACTGGTTTACTGTGGACGACCTGAACCATTTGAAACGGGGCGGACGAGTCTCCTCTGCTGCGGCACTGTTCGGCACCATGCTGGGAATTAAACCGGTCCTTCATGTGGATGATGCTGGACACCTGATTCCCGTTGCCAAAATTCGCGGACGCCGCCAGTCTCTGGATTCTCTGGTGGCTCACATGGAGCAAACCGTCACCAATCCCGAGGAGCAGGTAATTTTCATCAGCCATGGCGACTGTGAAAAGGACGCGCAGTATGTAGCGGACCAGATTCGCGCCAAGTGGAATGTGAAGGAGATTGTCCTCAACGAAATTGGCCCGGTCATCGGTACCCATTCCGGCCCCGGCACGGTGGCGCTGTTCTTTTTGGGCAGCAAGCGCTGACAGCTTCATACAGGCAGAAACCCCGGTACTGCTCCGAAATCAGGCGGTACCGGGGTTGATTTTTGAAATATGGAAAGTCAGGAAAGCAGGGACTGATAGAAGGTCTCGGCGGCCCGTGCCTGATTCTGAGGGGTCAGGCTCCGCACGGTCTTGCAGACAATCCGCGCCAGTGCTTCCCGATTTTGTCCTTCGATCTGGAGAAATTTCCGCACATATCCGAAAAGCTCGTTTTCGGTGCTCCACAAAAATCCGTTGTGGCCTTCCGCAATAATGGAAGCAGAGCCGCCATTTTTGCGAATCAGAATGGGCGTTCCGCAGGCGGCGGACTCCATGGCGGAAATCCGCAGTTCTTCGGTGCGGGAACAGGAAATATAACAGCTGCTCAGCGCATAGCAGGCGGGCAGCTCCGTCTGGGGCAGATTTCCAATCAGCGTCACTTGACGGGACAGGTGCAGGGAATGAATGGCGGAGCGCAGGTCATCGGTCTGGGAATCCCGCTGCATAATCAGCAGGTGAACCGGGTCTTTGGGAGAAAAGGCACGGCTCCAGCTTTCCAGAAACTCATAAAGGGCTTCGTCTTCACAGTCGCCGCAGATGACGGCTTTTTTGTCCCGCAGAGTCAGAGAGTTGATGAGCTCCTGCTGCTGGGCAGGGCTGGCGGCGTTGAGGTGGAACAGGTCGTTATTGATAGCAGAAGGGAACAGGGTCTCGCTGATTCGGATTCCCTGCTGATACATGCTTTTGGCCATGGCTTCGGAAAGCACCGTGATTTTGGGGGCGTGTTCCAGTACATAGTCGGTGGTTTTCAGCCGCTTTTTTTCCCGCAGAATAGACCAGGGAGCCAGTGTGCGGGCGCCTGCCTGAAGATCCGCCATGCTGTGAACCGTCAGGAGAGCGGGAATCCGGTGATCTTCCGCATATTGCAGCGCATAGGCGCCGGTTTCCGAAAGAGTGTGGATGTGAAGCAGATCAGGGTGGAAGGCATCGAGCGCTTCTGTCATCTGCTTGACCCCTTCGCCGGAAAGCTGGAGGCCGGCGGCATTCCAGTTTTTCTTACCGGCACAGAGCAGCACCTGCCCCTCCATTTCCGCATGATGACGGTCCAGCTCCGGCGTAACGATGAGCACGTCGTGACCGATGTGGTACAGTCCTTCTGCCAGCACCTGTATAAAATTGGCGGAGATACTGTCCGCCAGCAAATAAGAATCTGTAATCAATGCGAGTTTCATAGTTTCCCCCTGTCTTTGTCTGTTATCCGTCATTTACAGTATCATTTTTAATCAGACCGCTTTTTGGGGCCCGGATGTTATTACTGTAGAAAAGAAAAGTCTTGTTCACATTATAGCATGATTTGTGCACGGTTCAATAGATTTTTCGTCGGAAACTCAACAATTCTCTTTTATCTTTTTGCGTAATGCGATATAATGAATATGCAAATGCACCGCTGCCGGAAAGCCTTTGCGGCAGACGG
>ERZ1643250.1670-NODE-1670-length-18274-cov-6.906307_pt1 | contig 18274 bp, 18 predicted proteins | sample MGYA00579262_ERZ1643250 | MGnify/ENA primary metagenome ERZ1643250 (study PRJEB29033, sample SAMEA4952265) | chicken gut metagenome | biome: Broiler Chicken; feature: Gastrointestinal Tract; material: Caecum | place: Ireland | collected 2018 | study: Broiler... | reverse complement strand
GGATGTCCTCTATCTCATAAATATACGCATCTCGCGTTCATTAATCGACTCGTCAACTACGCATTGTACTATCTTTTATGTTTCATGTACAGCATTATCTTCTTAAAATGGCGATATTTTATTCTATAGAATGCTTCAATGCACATCGTAGATAACAAGAAACCTAACCCAATTGCGGCAGTAACAATTGCCACTCGCAAAATCAGCTCTTGTCCTTGTGTATAATTGCCTGCTACAAGTGCACGAACGGCCTGATAAGCTGGCATCCCCGGCACCAGCGGTACCAATGCAGGAATATTAAAGATCGTTGCAGGACATTTTTTTCTCCTAGCAAAAAATAATCCCAAAATTCCGATTAAAAATGCACTAATCAGATTAGAAACCATTCTGCCCATACCTAAGCGAAAGCAAAACCAATAAGCCATCCAGCCTACTGCTCCACTAATTCCAGATGAATTAAGCGCACGATGTGGGACATTAATAGTTAACGCAAATCCTACAGAAGCAATATAAGAAAAAGCAACATTAATTACTATCTCTAACCAAAAAGGCATCGTTATACCCCCATGAATTTCAAGATCATTCCGACTCCACCACCTAAAGCAAGTGCGGTTAAGACGGCTTCACACATTCTTACAATTCCAGATAGCAAATCACCCATAAATAGATCTCGCAATGCATTGGTTAAGGCAAGCCCTGGAACCAAAGTCATTAGCGCTCCAATCAAAATATTATCCACGATCATCTGTGAATCTAACCAATTCAAGCCTACTGCTAAAAGTCCCATCACCATCGCCGCAATTAATTCTGATAAAAAGCGAACTTTAGTGTACTTTTTAAATTCACAATATGCCCAAAAACCGACACCACCCACTAAAGCAGCTCCTGGAAAGTCGACCCAATCATAATTATCCATAAACAGAACCATCAAAGTCGCACTCAGAATTGCTGCACCAACTACTTGCAACCACATAGGGAAAGAAGGAGCATTAGCTACTTGGACTATCTTTTCCTTCAATTGTTGTAAATCAATTTGCTTAGCTGCAAATTGTCGCGATAATGCATTAACACGATCCACTAACTCCAGATTAATATTACGATCTCGCACTTGCTTCATTTGAGATAAGTTACCCCCATTTAAGCTCATAAATACACAAGTAGGAGTAGCAAAAACACGCGGATCTTCTGCACCCGCGTTCCGAGCAATTCTAAGCATCGTGTCTTCAACCCGATACATTTCACTACCGCCTTCAATCATTAAGCGTCCAGCGGTTAAACAAATATCCAATATTTCCTGATAAAATTTAGTATCGTGCTTATCGGACATAGTTTTATCCTCAATTCATTGTTTCAATATCTATAGTCTTATCTACCCAATCGCCATGGAAGAAATCTCGTTCGTGACTAACAATAATTACTCCACCTGGGAAATTGACGATGGCTTTTCTCAAGGCATCTTTCGTATCGTTGTCCAAGTGGTTAGTTGGTTCATCAAGGAAAAGCAAGTTAGCTGGTTCAAATTGCATCTTAGCTAATTTTACTTTTTCCTGTTCCCCACCAGACAATTCTTTCAATGGACTCATCGCTTGTTGCGCAGTCAAACCCATACGAGCAAGTGCCTGTCTTAATTCCTTAGGCTTCTTGCGTTCAAATTCTTCCTGCAAATATTGTAGCGGCGTCATATTATTATTTGGCCAAGCTAAATCCTGCTTGAAGTAAGCTAATTTTGCCGTTACTGATAGTTCATACGAGCCATAAATTGGCTTGAGTTGTCCTAATAACGTCTTAAGCAAGGTAGTCTTACCAATTCCGTTAAAACCAGTGATTGCGACCTTTTCGTTGCCACCAACGGAGAAATTAAAAGCAGACTTAACTAACGCATGATCATAACCAATTACTAAATCTTGCGTTTGTAAAAGCAAGTTAGAAGCCGTAGCCACGTATGGAAATTCGAATTTAGCCCGACGGTTGTTTTTAGGTGGGGTTAAAATATCCATTCTTGCCAGTTGCTTTTCACGTGACTTCGCACTCTTGGCACGAGTACCAGCCTTGTTCTTACGGATATATGCTTCGGTCTTAGCAATCTTGCGTTGCTGGTTAGCATATGCCTTAAGGTAAGTTTCACGGTTAGCCGCTTTTTGCCGCAGCGCTTGCTTCAACGTACCGGTATAACGCGTAATCGTACCAAAATCAATATCAATAATACAATTGGTAATTCTACCTAAAAAATCATAGTCGTGACTAACTACGATAAAGGCGCCAGAGAAGTTGTTCAGATAATCAACTAGCCAATCAATATGTGATACGTCCAGGTAGTTGGTTGGTTCGTCTAGCACCAAAACATCAGGGCTTTGCAAAAGAAGCTTAGCCAAAATAATTTTGGAACGTTGACCACCTGATAATTTGGAAACATCGTGGTCATAGCCGAGGTCCGCTAAACCCAACCCAGCTGCAACTTGTTCAATTTCGGTATCAATATCATAAAAATTGTTCTCTTCTAGGTAGGTCTGAATCTTACCTGCTTTTTCTAGCAATTGATTATCACTATTTTCAGCATACTTGGTATATAACTCATTTAATTCTTGTTCTTTTTTAAACAGCTCATCAAAAGCGGTCCGCAAAAAGCCGCGAATGGTTACCCCTGGTGCAAGCTTAGCGTACTGGTCCAAATATCCTACATCGATCTTATTTTGCCATTTAACTTGACCGTCATCTGGAATAATCTCACCTGTCAAAATCTTAATTAGCGTAGATTTACCTACCCCATTTTGACCGGTAACCCCCATGTGATCTTCCTTATTTAATACAAAGTTGGCATCTTCGTACAAAGTCTTATCAATAAAGCTTTGACTTAAGTCTTTAACAGTTAATAAACTCATTTTTCCCTCTAACTATTATTTGTAGATTCTTGTTCTTTTTCATACTTTTGCAGCGCATCAAGTACACGTGGCCAGTAGCGTTTAGGCAAAATCAACTGCAAGCGATCGTGATAAATTGGAAAATCGCTCGGTTTCATCCCCGTAATATTAGCTACTTCTTGATCTGTTAACTTATATTTATAAACGATGCGCTTAATTTCAACTGAAGCATGCCCTCTAAAATAAGACAAGCCAAAAAAGAAAATTGCAAAAATACCTGCCAGTATAATCGCCAATTGCAGATTTAATCTAAAAGTGTGCAGGCAAATAAAAAATACGGCAATAAAAGCAATTATTGCGGAAATTATGCCATAAATGACTGGAAATATTGATTCTTCTTTTTGCATAATTTTCTCCCTTCAACACAAAAGCAGTAACTTTTACGAACTTAGCAAAATTTAGCTAACTTTGCAATGACTTTTAATTATGAATTAAGTATACTTGCAATAACTCAATTTGTATTTAGAAAGAAACGATAAAATGAATAAAAATATCCACTACTATTTTTCATTAATCCACTTCCAAATCGATGATTTAGATATTCACTTAGTATTGCCGCAAACTTGGCAAGCAATTGATCTTTATCATGCAATCGCCCATGATCGAGAAAGCCTAGGTAAGTGGCTGCCCTGGGCCTACAATATGAAATCTTCAGCTGATGAAGCTAAATTTATCAAAACCATCCAAGCTGACATGGCTAAAGAGCGCATGATTGTATTGACTATTCTCGTTAACGGCGAACCTTGCGGCATGATTGATTTGCATAATTTAATTACCAGCCAAAAAGGCGAAATCGGCTATTGGCTGTCTAGCAAATATCAAGGCCGAGGCATTATGACTAAAAGCGTACGTGAAGTGTGCAAATATGCCTTCAGTGAGTTAAATCTTAAATACGTTGACTTAATTGTTGCAGTTGAAAATGGTAAAAGCGCCCGCGTTGCGCAAAATGCAGATTTTAAACTAATGGGAATTAAAGACAACTTGATTCATAACCATAGTATGGCTGGCAAAATCTTCAGAAAATTTAATTCAAATTAAAATAGGCCCGTTACATCTTTAATAATAAAAAAGATAACTGGTACTAGCAGTGCAGGCAAAAAATTCAATGTCTTTACATCACGAATTTTTAATAAAGCTAGACCTGAACAGGCAATTAAGAAGCCACCAACAATGGAAATTTCTGTTACAAGTGGACCGGTAAAAAAGCTGGCTGATAAAAACTTGGCGACGAGATAAATACTGCCTTGCCAGCAAAATAGAACTGGAGCAACAACCAGCATCCCCCAGCCGAAGCTTGCACCAAAGACCATCGACGTTACAAAGTCCAACGTAGAATTAGTGAACAGCATGGTGTTATCGCCCTTTACAGCTGCAATAACGGGACCAACAATGGAAAGTGCCCCAATACAGCAAAGCAAAATTTCAGTTGCAAGACCCTTGCCTAAATTGGATTTGCCAGTTTTAGCAACTAAGCGATCAAAATGTCCAGAAATATCAAGAGCGGTTCCACATACACCGCCTAAAGCTAGGCTGACAATGAATAAAACGGGATACTGGCTCTTCGGCATGTTGTTGGTCACGTTTTCCCAGCCAATGCCTAGAGCAGCTAAGCCCATTGCGATAAATAAAACGTCTTCGTAACGCTTGTTAATCCCCTTTTTTACTAAACAGCCAATGGACGTTCCTACTAATAACGCTAATGTGTTCACGATTGTCCCAATCATCTTTCTCACCTCTCAGTTTATTTTACATCAGCAAAAAACAGCATCCCAGATCGGGATGCTGTTAATTTTAATCGGAATAGTGAAAGCGAACAGATACTATGTTCAATCCATCTTCATTTACAAAATATACAAATCGATGTTCATTAGTAATCCGTCGAGACCATAATCCCGCCATATCTCCCTTAAGCGGTTCTGGCTTACCTATCCCCTCAAATGGTGTTCGTCTAGTATTTTGAATTAACTTACGAATACGTTTAACAATTTTTTGATTATTATCAAGCCAATACTCAAAATCTTTCCATGATTCATCGGACCAAATAACTTTCATTACTCCCAGCTATGTTCCTTTCCCTTGCCGGCTTTCAATTCAGCCCACGATTTCATAATATGATCTACATTGGCTTTAGAACTACGCAAATATGCATTTTCAATCAGATTATCGTATTCATCTTGACTCATTAAAACAGAATTATCTTCACCATTACGAGACGTAATAATAATTGCATCTGCATCATCATTTACTTTTTTCATAAAGGACTTCAAATTATTTCTAACGTTTGAATAAGCCTCTGCTTGCATAATAATCCTCCTTCGCATAGTTTTGACAATTTTTTGTACAAGTATTATAGCATAGAAAATATATTTCACCTACAAAAACAGCATCCCACACCGGGATGCTGTTAATTTTTACCATTGAAACTTCCAGCCACCACTACTTGATGATGAACTAGAACTGCTGCTATTTGACGATGATGAAGCATTTGGATTCTTACCATAACCAGAATTAGAACCACCAGCAGGCTTATCTGATTTTTGATCATAGATTCGATAATTAGTAAATGCTTGCGGATCGTCCCACTTGATATGACTATTTTGGTCATTCAATTCGTTTTGTCGTGTTTCTTCATTATCTAATGTTTCAGTTTCTAAACCTAAATTCTTCCGAATTCTATTAGAAACCTTCTGCAATTCTTCAGTTGAAGCAACTTGAATTGAAGAACCATCAATCCAGGCATCATGACCTTGAATGTAGCCACTCTTCAAATTCTTAGCACAACCACGATAATTCAAAGTAAGACTAAGCATATCGTTAAAGGTCAAATTAGTTTTCACGTACTTGTTAAAAATATCAATTAACTTACGATAATTGCTCAGCGTATTAACAGACATGGCCTTATGCATAATCGCCTCAATTACTTGGCGTTGACGAAGTTGACGACCATAGTCCCCACGTGGGTCTTCTTTTCTCATACGGACATAAGCCACAGCGTGACGACCATTCAAGTGTTGCTTCCCTTTATGGAAATCACACCAATCATATGAAAAGTCAAACGGCACATTAACGTCTACGCCACCTACTGCATTAACTAAGCTGCGCAATGCCTTCATATTCACTTCTAGATAATAATCAATTGGTACATTTAACATGCTTGAAACAGTCTTCATGCTGGATTGACTACCACCAATTTCATAGGCAGAGTTTACCCTGAACATGAAATATTCGTCTCCCGGATCTCCCTTAATATCAGCTAAGGTATCACGCGGAATTGAGGTCATCGTTGCAGTATTTTTTTGCGGATTAGCTGTAGCTAAAATCATGGTATCTGAATTACCACGATCATGTCGTCCTTCAATACCTTGATCCACACCTAACACTAGGATAGAAATAGGTTGTCTATTAGCAATCTTAGCTGAAGCCGGTACATCGCTATCCCCCTTACCATCAACTGCACTATGAATGGTGAAATACATGTGCGCAGCCCATGCTACTCCAAAGCAAACAACCACTAATGCGACTACGCCAATAAAGCGTGCAAACATATTACCACTTTTTAATGCAGAACTGTCTGCAGCAAAAGCACGATTGCGGTGGAGATTAAGTGAGGAATGTCTTGCTCGGTATTCTTCTCTTCGTTTTGGATTTTGGTCCATTCTTTGTATCTTTTCCCTTCAAAATTAATACATGTTAATTTGTATCACTTTTAATCGCTAGATAAAATAAAATTACTTATAATTAATAATAACTTATTTTTTGTGTTTCATTGTACATCGAATTATGATGTATACAAAATGTAATTAATGGAGGAAAATTTATGGCGATTCCAACAAGAAGCGAAGTCCCAGAAAATATGAAGTGGGATTTAACCCGAATCTTTAAAACAGACCAAGACTGGGAAAATGCCTACGACAAGGCAAAAGACGAAGTAGCTAAGCTAAGTGAATTAAAGGGCAGTTTGGCTAAATCAGGCAAAGACTTATATGAAGGCTTGACCAAGATTTTGGCAGTTAAGCGTGATGTGGAAAATATTTACGTTTATGCCACTATGTCTAGCGACGTTGATACTTCTAACTCACATTATTTGGGCTATGTTAGTCGCGTGCAAAGCTTGTCCAATCAATTTGAAGCAGCAACCAGCTTTATTAATCCTGAGATTTTAAGCATCCCTGCCGCAAAGTTTGAACAATTTAAGAAGGATGAACCAAGATTAGCTGATTATGCCCACTATTTGGAAATGATTACTAATAAGCGTCCTCATACCTTGCCAGCAGAAGAAGAAAAAATTATCGCTGATGCCGGGGATGCCATGAGCGTGTCCGAGAACACCTTTAACGTTTTAACCAACTCTGACATGGAATATGGCTACGTGCAAGACGAAGACGGCAACATGGAACAATTATCCGATGGTCTTTATTCATTATTGATTCAGTCCCAAAACCGTGACGTGCGCAAAGGCGCCTTCGATACGCTTTATGCAAGCTATGGTCAATTCCAGAACTCACTTGCATCTACTCTATCTGGTGTTGTGAAAAAGCATAACTACAACGCTCGTATGCACAAGTATGACTCAGCTCGAGAAGCCGCATTAGCTGATAACGGCGTGCCTGTTGAAGTCTACGACACATTAATCAAAGAGGTTGATTCACACCTTGATTTGCTCCACCGTTATGTCGCATTACGTAAAAAGATTTTAGGTCTTAAAGACTTACAAATGTGGGACATGTACGTGCCGCTAACTGGTAAGCCTGCTTTGTCTTATAACTTTGAAGAGGCAAAAAAGGTTGCTAAAGAAGCCTTGAAGCCACTTGGTGAAGACTACTTGAAGCACGTTGATTATATTTTTAATAACCGTGTGATCGACCCTGTTGAATCTAAGGGTAAAGTTACTGGTGCTTACTCTGGTGGTGCTTATGACACCGATCCATATGAGCTTTTGAACTGGGAAGACAATATCGATTCACTTTATACCTTAGTTCACGAAACTGGACACTCAGTTCACTCTTGGTACACCCGCCATAGTCAACCTTACATCTATGGTGATTACCCAATCTTCGTAGCTGAAATTGCTTCAACTACTAACGAAAATATTTTGACCGAGTATTTCCTGGACCATATTACTGATCCTAAGACACGCGCATTCATCTTGAATTACTACCTTGATTCATTCAAGGGTACTTTGTTCCGTCAAACTCAATTTGCGGTATTTGAACAATTTATCCATGAAGCAGATGCTAAGGGTGAACCATTGACTGCTGATATTTTAGATGATGTGTATGGTCAAATTAACCAGCACTACTACGGCGATAGTGTTGAACCTGGTGGCGATATTGCGCTTGAGTGGTCACGAATTCCACACTTCTACTACAACTTCTACGTTTACCAATATGCGACTGGTTTTGCGGCTGCGACAGCTTTGGCTAATAAGGTAGTGCACGGTAGTCAGGCTGACAGGGATGCATACCTGGGCTACCTTAAGTCAGGTTCTAGCGACTATCCTACTGAGATTATGAAGCGTGCCGGCGTTGACATGACCAAGCCTGATTATTTGGAAGATGCTTTCAAGACTTTTGAAAAGAGATTGAACGAATTCGAGAGCTTGATTGGGAAGTAAAAAATATTTACATCGAAAAAGCTGACAATTCATTTTTACGTGAATTATCAGCTTTTTTATTTTAAACGGAGCCTGTTAAACCAGCTTCAGCCCATTTATTTGGATTTTCATCTAGCATAATTTTTAACTTAGTTAACGTTGACGGTAACTTGAAATCATGCGTCAACGAATAATTATCAATCTCTTGATTTAATTTAAAAACAACCTTATTTAGATCAATATCTTGTTCTATTTCAATCAAAGCATGATCAATTATTGTCATTGCTTCAGGATCACCAGTAATATCTGGCTGTGTTTGCATACTAAGCAAAATAGATTTTATTCTTTGATTCATTTAAATCATACCTGCAACTAAACCAACTACATACAAGAAGATACAACAAATCACAAGATACAAACTGCCCCACTTGACAGTCTCCTTCAAGATCTCGCCTTCGTCACCTTCACGGTTGATCGCACCGGTTGCTACCGCAATATTCTGTGGGGACAGCATCCCTGCCGTTGCACCCGTCATGTTCGATGCCACAACCCAGTACTTGCTTACACCTAGGTCCGCTGCTGCTGACAGTTGCAAGTTACCAAAGAGCACGTTAGCTGAAGTGGCAGAACCAGTTAAGAATGTTCCTAATGCCCCAATAAGTGGTGCAAATAATGGATAAGCTGGCCCTAATAAGCTAACTAAGGCCACTGCTAATGCATCGGTCATTCCTGTATAGACCATTACTTTGGCTAATCCTACAATTGCACAAACCGTAATTGTTGTCTTCCAGACGCTCTTAATTACTTGTCCTAAAATTTGCATCATTTTCTTAAAACTAACGCCTTGGATGGTTCCCCCGATTAATGTAGAAATTAAAAGTAAAGTTCCTGGAGAATTTAACCAATTAATGGCCAAGGTATTTGGATTTTTACCCGTGTAAATTACCAAGTTAGTTGTCACCTTACTAAGCAAATTGTTAACTGGTGCTACTAATGATGATGCAAAAATGACGAAGATGAAGACTAAGATAAATGGTGAACATGCCTTAAGCATTTCATTTGTACTTGGACGCTCCACATCAGATTCTTCCTCATCTTCATGCCATCTAGTAAACAAAACCGTAATAGCGATTGAGCAAAGAGAACCTACAATTGCAGGTAATTCTGCACCGACAAATTTAGCAGCTATTACCTGGGGAATAGCCATTCCTAGTCCTGACATCAAGGTAATTAAGCCAACGCCTTTTACAGCTTTAATACTGCCTTCTGTCAAAATTACCAGGATAAATGGTACTAACACTACCAATACAAATAATTGCAAAGTTACAATGAAAGATAAATTTTCTTGCTTCAAGTTAGTTACTTCAGCTAATGTTAAAATCGGCAAACCAATTGCACCAAAAGCTGTTGCTGTTGTGTTGGCAATCAAACTAATTACTGATGCTCTAATTGGATCTAACCCAAAAGCAATCAAAATACCTGCCGCGATTGCTACTGCTGTACCAAAACCGGCAATTGATTCAAGAAAGCCGCCAAAGCCCCAAGCGATAATTAGCACGATAATACGCTTATCAGTTGAAATCGTGGCCAGCATATTCTGAATGGTTTTCATTCCGCCCGACTCAGTAGTCACATTGTATGCGAATAACGCCATCACGATCACGAACATGATTGGCCAAATACCCATGATGATCCCTTCTAAGGCTCCCGTCATGGTATCTAAAACAGGTAATTTAAAGCTAAAAATTGCAAGCACAATTGTTAATACCAATCCAATTACACAAGCTCGTGCAGCTGGCATGCGCATCACACCAAGTGAAATAATCAACCAAATGATTGGCAACAACGCAATCGCAAACTTAATCCACATCTAACCCATCCTTTATCGTAAAATATCTTGTAGTATATTTAATCATTAAATAAGTCAAAAGTTAAAACCAAATACTCAAATTTTATTAATTATTACAAATTCTAAAATTTTTGCTTGCAACTTTGCTCAACAAACTATATAACAATTAATGGAAAGTAAAATTTCTCACATCATTTGAGAACTACTCCTCGGAATGGAGTAGTTCTTTTTCTTTTTCAAATAAAAAACAGGTTGAATTTCTCAACCTGCTTTATTTCTATTAACGATGTTTAACTACATGGAGGCCATAAGCAACCAGATAAATTACTACTTCGATTGTAGCAATAAAGAATGTGACAGGCCAATTAGTGATAAAGCCTAAGTATAGACCTGCCCAAACACCAATTAAGGCAAAGAAAACCGACCATGCAATCATCGCTGGAATTGTTCGACCAATATAACGGGCCGTTGAAGATGGCAATGTTAGCAAAATAAATACTAACAATGAACCAACAATTTGTGCACCGATAGCAACTGACATAGCTAAAGAAATTAAGAAAACAATTCCTACTAAGCCAGTATGCACACCGTGCGCAATCGCACCTATATGGTCAAATGAATCAAAGTTCAAGTTCCTTTGAACCAGCAAAATCATCAGCAAAACGATAACTGATAAAACAACCAATTGGATTACGCCTTGCTTGTCTACACCGATAATACTACCGAACAAAATATTCGTCGCATAACGGCTGTTAGACCCTGAAATAGCTAGGAACAAGACACCCAATCCAATAAACAGTGCAGAAATCGCACTAATTGAAGATTCCTTTTGATCACTATGCAAAGACAATTCACCAACGCCAATCGAACCTAATAACGTGAAGAGCAGCATCCCCCATAACGGCGCAATACCGATAAACACGGCAAAGGCTGCCCCCGCAAAGCCAATTTCTGACAAAGTATGAGCTAAAAAGGCATAGCTGCGTGCTACAACATAAACTCCGACGACCCCACAGGTAATCGCAATAAATGTACTTGCTAAGAAGGCATAACGCATAAATTCATATTGAAACATTATTCGAAATCCTCCTTAAACTCACTCATCTTTCCTTGTCTGATTGAACCCTTGTTAAGGTACAAGTAATCAGTCATATATTTTTTAGCTAACGGAATATCATGAGTAACGAACAAAACCGTAATTTTGTGTTCTTGATTAAGGTGCTTGATTAGCCCCATTAATTCTTCCTTAGCCGCCGGATCAAGACTCGCTGTTGCTTCATCCAAGATAATCATATTAGGACTATCCAGCAGCGCCTGAGCTAAATATGCACGCTGTTTTTGACCTCCTGAAGCTTCACCCATTCGAGTATCCTTAATCGAATCTAAGTGAGTTTCAATCAATTGATGATCAATTTGATCCTTCACCTTTTTTGTTTTAAAAAGTGGTGCATTTAAACCTATAAATGCACGAATTGAAAGTGGATATTCTGAATCAATATTTCTAAATTGTGGCACATAGCCTAATTTAACATCTGATGAGAAATTATAGCTACCATCAGTTGGCGTAAGCATCCCCATCAAAATCTTAATTAATGTTGTCTTTCCCGTTCCGTTTGGTCCCAAGAGAGCAGTCATTGATCCTTTTTCAAGATGAAAGTTAATATCCTGAAAAACGGTCTTTGTATCAAATCTCATTGAAAGATCATTCACATCTAAAATCAATTTAGCATCCCCTTTACTTGCTAAATTCTATCTATTTTTTGCTAATATTAGCTAAATTTTGGTAATTTTCTCTCATCCAATCCAAGTAAGTCATATGATTTGGAATTGTTTCGCGAACGTTAAGTATTGGCACACCGTTTTCCTTAGCAAGCTTAACAAAAGTCTTAACAGTTGAACTACTTGCTTGAGTGTTATTAACAAAGAATGCGATCTTCTTATCCTTAATTTCATTAGTCATCTTATTGATGGTCTTAGGACTTGGATCAGTACCATTTTCAATTGCTTCTTTAAATTCCTTGTCGCCAATCTTGTAGCCAGCTTCTTCTAAACCGTAATCAAAAACAGGTTCACTAACGAAAACAGGCTTATTGTTCTTCTTATCAGTTGACTTGGCAATTTGCTTGATCTTAGCAACTTTAGCTAAGTACTTGTCACCATTTTCCTTAAAGTAAGCTGCATGTTTTTTGTCTAACTTAGACAGACGCTTAACTAAGTAGTTAACATACTTGGTTGGCATATCTAAATCATACCAGATATGAGGGTTGTCGCCCTTCTTGAGTCCCATTAAGTCTTCACCCACCAAGACTGGTTTCTTGCTTACTGAACTAGCTAACTTGTTCATCCAAGTGTCATAACCCAAGCCATTAGCTACGATAATGTTAGCCTTAGTCAATTCCTTGGCATCTGCAGTTGTTGGTTCAAAATCGTGTGGGTCAGTTGCACTGTTTTTAATAATGGCTTGAACACTGCCGTACTTACCTACAACATTCTTAGCAATATCTGCATAAACATTAGTTGTAGTCACAATTGAAACCTTGTCAGAGTTAGTTTTTGCACCTTTTTTATTTGAGCATGCGGAAGCTAAGAGCATAATCATGCCCATTAATCCCATGATAAAAAGTGACTTAGTAATTCTAGATTTTATTTTTCTCAATATAATTTCCTCCATACAAAAAAGCATTTAAATCAGAAAGTTCAGCAATTCTTTTCTGACTTAAAGTTAGAATAAGCTAGTTTGATAATCGTGTCAATATTTTTAAGCGTATACAAATAGCACCAGTGCCTCTTAGACCTGATGCTATCAATAAAAACTTATAAATTATAAGAAATGTTTAAAATATAAAATTTGCTGAATTTTATTTAAATGCTTTTGTTCTAGAATTACATCATTATATAAACATATTTTTATATGCTTGTCAAACTATTCTTTGACGTGCTGACGTAAAACATCCAAGATTTTAATAATATGATTATCAGCTAAACTATAGTACTTTTCCTGCTTAACCCGTTCACTTTTAACCAACTTAGCTTCTTCTAAAATTCTAAGATGACGTGAAATAGCTGGTTGACTCACATCGAATTGCTTAACCAAATTATTTACACTACTTTTTTGATGATCATTTAAATAATAAAGAATCTGAATACGAATTGGATGATTGAGAGCCCTGGTGATCCGGATAATTTGATCGTTCAACTTTTTCACCTACTTACTAGTTTTAGCTTAATATATCCCTTAATTTTTCTCACAAAAAAACGCTACCCGAAGGTAGCGCAAAACATAACAGAGTATCTTGATTCAAGTAGAGATCATCAAGATACTTATATTATAATACGTTTTTTACATAATGGAGTATTTTTTGATTAATAACTTAAATTATTTTACTCCAGTACATATTTTTATTCGTCAGGATCGTCCTTAACGTTCTTCTTCCAGAAACTCATGATCAAACCGGCTACGATAGAACCGATAATAGTTGCCAAGAAGTAGAACAAAATGTGACTTGGTCCACCAATGTTACCAGCAAGTGGTGATACCCAAAGACCACCGTGAGGAGCTGGAACACCAACGTGCCATAAACCAACTAAGGCACCACCAATGGCTGAACCGATGATACATGAAGGAATTACGTGACCTGGGTCAGCAGCTGCAAATGGAATAGCACCTTCAGTAATGAATGAGAATCCTAATACCCAGTTTGAAACACCTGCACGACGTTCTTCCAAAGTATATCTATTCTTGAAGAAAGTAGTACCGATAGCAGTAGCAAATGGTGGAACCATACCACCAACCATAACAGCAGCCATTAAGATAGCAGCAGTAGTTGAGTGTGGGTCGTTAGCAAAAGCACCTGAAGCAAATACGTAAGCAGCCTTGTTGAAAGGACCACCCATATCGATTGACATCATACCAGCCAAGATAGTAGTAAGAAGTACCAAGTTACCAGTACCCATACCATTCAAGAAGTGGGTAATAGCAAAGTTAATACCACTGAAGATTGGGTTGATGATGTAGAACATAATAGCTGCGATTAACAGCAAACCTAAGATTGGGTAGAACAGCATTGGCTTCATACCTTCAACTGAGTGAGGTAATTTAGCAAATAGCTTCTTCAAACCAATCATTAAGTAACCAGCGATGAAACCGGCAGCAATACCACCTAAGAATCCAGCTGGTGAAGTTGCGTGTGATTGAACGTTAACTTGGAATTGACCGTTAACGATCGCAGCCATGTAACCACCAACGAAACCTGGCATAAGAGCTGGCAAGTCACCGATTGATTCAGCAATGTAAGCAGCAAGAACTGGAACCATGAAGGCAAAGGCCAAGTTACCAGCGTTGTTCAAGAAGATAAATGCAGGAGACTTAGCACCACCACCGTAGTTTTCTACGATGAAGGAGATAGCCATCAAGATACCACCACCAATAACGAATGGAAGCATGTGGCTGATACCGTTCATTAAGTTCTTGTAAATACCTGCCCATAAGCCTGGCTTTTCAGTGCTTGATGATTCTTCTGACTTGTCAGATGCACTTGCGTGGTAAACATCTGCCTTGTCATCCATAATGTCATCAATCAATTCACCTGGCTTGTTGATACCATCAACAACTGGACGGTTAACTAAGTGCTTACCGTCAAAACGTGGCATATCAACTTTCTTATCAGAAGCGATAATAACACCTTTAGCACGCTTGATTTCATCAGGAGTCAACTTATCCTTAACACCTTCTGAACCGTTAGTTTCGATTCTAACTTCGATACCGCGCTTCTTACCTTCCTTGATCAAGGCTTCTTGAGCCATGTAAGTATGGGCAATACCGTTGATACATGCAGTAACACCAACGATCAAAGGCTTGTTATCATCTGAACTACCTTGAGCTTTAGCAGCTTCCTTAGCCTTTTTAGCTTCGGCAGCCTTCTTGTCTTCTTCGTCCTTCTTAGTTTCAGCCTTTTCGAAAAGATCGATAACTTCTTCTGGAGTCTTAGCAGCCTTAAGTTTTTCAACCAATTCTGGATCAATTAATAAACCAGAAAGCTTAGCTAAAGCTTGAAGGTGAGTATTGTCAGCACCAGCTGGTGCAGTAATCATGAAGAATAAGTGAACTGGTTGACCATCAAGTGAGTTGTAGTCAATACCTTCTTTACTCTTAGCGAACAACACACGAGCCTTGTTAATTGACTTGTTACGTGCGTGAGGCATCGCAATTCCGCCACCAATACCGGTAGTAGATTCATTTTCACGGTCCCAGATGGACTTGATAAATGCATCTTCGTCGTTAACGATATCGGTTGCAACTTCAAGGTCAGTCATTTCTTTAATGGCATCTTCTTTGTTTTTAGCCTTGAGTTCCATAATCATGGACTCAGGACTTAATATGTCCTTAATTCTCATATATCTTTCCCCTTTAAATTAAGAAATTTGTTCAACCTTAATCTGTGGCAATACTGCGTCGATTTGACTCTTCACAGCGATATCCTTGGTAAATGCAGTAGCAGCACCACAAGCCATACCAATTCTAAAGCCTTCCTTAGGATCTTGAGTCTTGTAGTAAGTACCAACAAAACCAGCGATCATTGAGTCACCGGCACCAACTGAGTTGACAGCAGTACCAACGGCACCCTTAGCGTGGTATACGTGATCCTTAGTCAATAGGAAACCACCTTCGCCAGCCATTGAAACCATGACATTTTGTGCACCCATATCAAGCAACTTTTGTGCGTATTCAAGCATCACGTCGCTAGAATCAAAGGTTACGCCAAAGAGGTCAGCCAATTCGTGGTGGTTAGGCTTGATTACTAATGGCTTGTATTCCAAAGTATCAAGAAGAGCTTGACCAGTAGTATCAACTACGAATTCTGCACCAGCTTCCTTAATAGTTGGAAGAAGTGATTGATAAAAATCAGTTGGTAAGCTTGGAGTAAGTGAACCACTCATGACAACAATGTCACCCTTTTTCAAGTCGTTCAAACGATCCTTGAAAGCAACGATTTCTTGGTTAGTAATGTTAGGACCAGCTGCGTTAATTTCAGTTTCCTTTTCTGCATGAATCTTAACGTTCACACGAGTGTTGTCTGAAATAGTAACGAAGTCACTTTCAATTCTCTTTTGGTTTAATTGGCGAACCAATTCCTTGCCAGTGAAACCACCAACAAAGCCCCAAGCAGTGTTATCAACACTTAATTGGTTAAGAATTTGAGAAACGTTAATTCCTTTCCCACCTGCTAAAAATGCATCATTATTAGTTCTGTTAACTTCCCCGCGGTTAACTTTTTCTAATTGAAGAACATAGTCAAGCGCTGGGTTAACAGTTACTGTATAGATCATTATTTTGCCTCCTCTAGGTTGATATCGGCAGGTAATGCCGCTTTTTGACTGGATTTAAGTTGATCTGTTACCACGTAAACGTCCTTGGTGTTGGCGAAAACCGCAAAGTTGCGTTCACCAATCTTGGATGAATCAGCTAAAACATAGGCATGTCTAGCTTGTTTAATTTCGGCAGCCTTAATTGCAGCTTCTTCGGGATCTGGCGTTGTAAGATTGCCATTTTTTTCGATTCCGTTAGCTCCAACAAAACTAACTGAAAAGTTCATCCCTCTAATTTGAGCGAGTGCAGTTTGACCAATCACCGCATGAGTGTCATCTTTGACCTCGCCACCAATTAAGATGGTCTTAATGCCGTGATTCAAGCTACATAACGCCGTTTCAACACCATTGGTAATGATCTTCACCTTGGGAACATCGGCCAAAAATGGGACTAACTCATATGTGGTCGTTCCCGCATCGATAAAGACATTATCACCGGGTTGAACAAAGTTGCGAGCTGCATACTTAGCAATCGCAATTTTAACGTCATGATTCAAATTAAAGCGGACGTTTTGGGAAACATCACGAGAAAAATTTTTTACTGATTGAGCACCGCCATGCACACGCTTAAGCATTCCGTTCTTCTCCATCTGAATAAGATCGCGACGGATAGTTGATTCGGATGTATCAGTTAAGTCGCATAACTCGCTAACGCGGCATACTTCGTGCTGATTAACGTAGTTTTCAATTAAGCTTTGGCGTTCCTGTGTCAGCATTTCTTTTTCACCTCGATCATTATTGTATCCGCTTTTTTCTCCAAAATCAATCACATTTCTTCAAAAATAATCATTTTCATTAATTATTCTTCATTAAAATTCATTTTTATGCATTTTTTACGCAAAAAACAGATCATGTGTATTTACATGATCTGTTTTCGTAGTCACTGATAATTATTCTTAGTCATTTTACCCTATTTGACGAAGAATAAACAAAAATGACGAAAAAAAACCAGCAAGATTATTTCTTGCTGGCTAAATAAATATTCTAATTAAGCAATCCACGCTTAAAGTTTTGCCATGGACCTAAATCATCAGTTTGTAAAATCAACTTCGGATAGATACGTCTGATCCACATAAAGGAAATTACTATTGCTAACAAAGCAGCCACAGCTGAAATTCCTGCTTCAAAGCCAGTCGCATTTCCTTTCAGCACTCTCATTGGCATAATGAATGATGATAAGAATGGAACATATGACAAAATCTTAGCCCAGATCGGATCACCTGCTGATTGCAAGTTGATTGCGATCAAGAAGCCAACAATACCGACAGTCGTCAAAGGTGAAACTGCCTTATTTGCATTCTCGCTCTTAGCAGTCAAAGCACCACAAAATGCGGCGAAGATGATGAATAATACTAAAGCTAGTACCGTGAACAGTAGGCCCCAGGACAAAAGGTTGCCTACGACTTGGTCAATCATCGGTTTGAACTTGTTGAAACTGTCGCTAACCCCACCAATATACGGTGCAGCATAATAACAACCTGCTAAACCTAACGCATAAATTAACACCTGGGTAATAATTTCACCAAAAATGCCCAAAATTTTACCAGT
>ERZ1643250.1668-NODE-1668-length-18278-cov-6.252867_pt1 | contig 18278 bp, 16 predicted proteins | sample MGYA00579262_ERZ1643250 | MGnify/ENA primary metagenome ERZ1643250 (study PRJEB29033, sample SAMEA4952265) | chicken gut metagenome | biome: Broiler Chicken; feature: Gastrointestinal Tract; material: Caecum | place: Ireland | collected 2018 | study: Broiler... | reverse complement strand
TCATCTTCCAGGACTTCCTCTGGATCCTCTTCATCCGGAAGTGTCTCTTCTTCCGCATCATCCGGTTCCGCAGGCTCTTCCGCTTCTTCGGTCTCATCATCCTCATATTCATCCTCATCATCGTATTCATGCTTCGGCTTATAGACCTTGAAGTAGTATCCGGCACCCAACGCACCGGCAGCCACCAGACCGATTAAAAGATAAGAACCCACCGGGGATTTATCCTCCGGCATCTGCACTTCCTCTGTTTCCGGCTCTTCCTCTTCCGGCTCCTGCGTCGGCTCCGGTTCCTCTGTTTCCGGTTCTGCATACACAGTATCCACTTCCGGAAGAGTTACCGTATCGGAAAGTGTGAAATTCATCAGGTCTTTTTCACTGACTTCCGTCAGGAAATACACATTGTCCTGCGACTTGGAATTATCAATGACCAGATAAAACACCTTGCCGCTTTTGGTGGAAATGGTGTAAAACTCTTTCGTCCCTTCCGTTGCTGTCTGGGTAATATTTTCTGCATCTTCCCCGGATGCTGCCAGTTCTTCTTCAATTCCCGTCACAGTGCGGTCATCCACGGTTCCCCTTGCCTCCGTCGGTTCCGATGCATGTGCATCCTGCGGAAGCGGGGATGTGGCCGTTTCTTCCGTTGTGGCAGCACTGCCAGTGGTACTCATATCGCTGTTCGCTGTACTTTGCTGTTGTGCCTGACGTACCGCCCATTCATAATACGGGTTCTGGAGGGTGTACTTATCGGAAGTATTCCCGGCACCATCCGTCACCGTGATCTCGATCTGCTTTGTGGTAAAGTCTTTCTGTGTAAGCTGGACCTTCAGTTTTCCATCCGTAAGGTCTGTATAGGTAGTCCCGTTGACGGTTACTGCAGAGATCCCGGATACCGCATCATTACCCTGGATGGTCAGCACACCATCTGTGAGGGAAGCAGAAAGCGTTGGCTTTTCCGTATCATAACAGCGGATGGAACGGTTCTGTTCATACACCGTCCCTTCCGCATCCGTCACCCGCACATAGACTGTCTGGTTTCCATTGATGGTAATGCTTCTGGAATCCGTAACGTCCTGCCAGCTCCCATCTTTCCCAGCCTTTGCTTCGATTTTTGCGACTTTAAAGCCTTCCCCCATCTGGCTGGCATCTACAGTAATGGAAACAGAAGTATCTCCCTGTTTCCACCCGTCCGGCTTTTCAATGGCGATGGCAGGGTTTGTGCTCTCCGCCGCATAAATGCTCTGGGCTGAAAAGAACGGGGTTGCCATACATAAAAATGTGGTAACTGCAAAAACGCCTTTTTTTACGTTACTGCCCCATTTCCTGTGCTTCCCCGGTGCCCTCTGTTCTTTCATTTTCTCTAAATTCATCATCAGCTCTTGTTTCCTCCTTCTGGAATCCTGCCAGTGTCGGCAGTTCCGTTTTCATTCTCTCCCGGAACGCATTCAGTTCCGGTATGGTCATATCCATGCCACGGATGATCCGCACGATTTCCAAATTCTCCGCTTCTGTCTTTGCCGCTTCCGCAGCCTTAAACCGCTTCAGGTCTGCTTCATACCGTGCCCTGGATGCCTCCATTTTTTCCTTTGCCTTTTCATAATCGGCAACTGCTTTTTCAAGGCTCTTCATACTGCTCCTTTCCGGGCGGCATGACCACCGCCCTTTTTTACCATCTTCCAAATCCATAAAAATGGCTCTGCCAGTAGGATGAATAAATGGATGTGTACTGCACCGGATGCCCGCAGTGGATCATCTGCCCGCCGCCTACATAGATACCGATATGCGTTACCGGCACACCTGCATTATAGGTTCCGGTAAAGAAGATCAAGTCTCCCGGCTGGACATCAGACTCTGATACCGGTGTACAGATATCATAAAGCCCCTGGGCAGTCAGCCTTCCGGTATTCCTTACCCCTGAATGGGTCAGGCAGTAGCTTACAAAACCGGAACAGTCAAACCCGCTTGGGGAATATCCGCCCCATACATACGGGGTTCCCAGATATCTGGCTGCTTCCTGCAGTAGCCTCTGTGCTGCTTCACTGGTGTACTCATTTCCACCAAAAATGGTTCCTTCCCCTGTTTCCAGATAAAAGATGGGGTTCATGCGTTCCCCGTTTTTGAGAAGTTCCATGTGGAGATGGCTTCCTGTGGAATTGCCGGTATTTCCTGCAAGCCCTATCACATCCCCTTTGGTAATAGCAGCCCCAGCGGAAACGCTTCTGCTTTTCAGATGTGCATACCGCAGTTCATAGCCTTTACTGTCTTTGATCACCACATAATTGCCATAGCTGTCATTATAGGCAGAAGTTGTTACCGTACCGGTCAGCCCTGCCAGTACCTCCGTCCCTTCCGGCACTCCGATATCCACTCCATTGTGGAGCTGGTTTGCACCGGAGATTGGATGGATCCGGTATCCGTAATAGCTGCTTACGTTGTAATACCAGTTAAAATCAAATGGCGTCCCGAACATCTGCAGGTTGCCCTTTGTCTCATTGTAGGCAGCAAACAGTTCCCTCTGGAAAATCCCCAGACGGCTCTGGCAGATGCCCGTCAGGCTGCTGGAATTTAACGTCACATTCAAGACATCCACATCCCTGGTACGTGTCACTTCCACCTCCCGGCTTCCATTATCATCCGCAAGGAAACACTCCCAGGTCTGATGCCCATGTGCGGATGCCGCCGAATGGCTGTCATAATACACATCAAACTGGACACCGTAACGGGCAAATGCCCCGGTATCTTCTACCGTGTATTCCACACCATTCATGACCACCTTTGTCCCCATTGGAACAAACGGGTTGGACGCATCTACCGCAAGGGTATGGTTCGCTGTCGGGTACACCCCGGATGCCGTCGGTCCTCCTGACCATATGCCACAGCAGATCGGGCAGTTGCAGTAACCGCTTGTCACAACATTTCCAAGGGATTCCCCTACCCGGACCGTCGTTGTCTCTGTCACCGTCTCATTCACAGCTTCTGTCTCCAGCTGGTACTGCAGTGCAAACAGCCTGTCCAGTTCCGGCTTGACCTGCTCAAAGGTAAACTCTTCATATTTGGCAGACAGGTAGCTGATCAGAACAAAAGGGTCATGCTCAATCGGTCCGATATTGTACCGGTATTCGTCATGCCCCGGCTCTTCCGATTCCATCTGGTTGATCCGCTCCTGGAGGTTTGCTTCCAGCTGTGTGTAGTAAAGGTCTGCCTGCCGGATCGCCTCATCCGAAGAGATATAACTGGTTCCGGTGTAATTGATCAGGCTCTGCATAAATGCCGAGGAGCAGGACGTTACACTGGTCATAATAAGGAACATCATCCCGATCAGGGCAGCGATGCTGATATATACCTTCCGGTGTTCCTTGAAAAAGTTGGTGACTTTGCCGCCGATCTTCTTGATATAATCAATCGTACCGACCGCTGCACTCCCCATTGCCTGCTCACTCTGTTTTGCTTTGGCATATTCCTTTTTGATCCGTTGTTTCTGGATCAGCTTCTTCAAATAAGACCGTTCCTGGTTTACGGAAGATTCTGCCGCAGCCTGCGCTGTTTTCTTTGCCTGATAAGCACTTGACCGGCTTTTTCTCCGGTTCCGCCTTCTGGCACTTCGCTGTTCCAGATGGTAAAGCCCCTCTGAACCTTCGGCTAAACTGTTTGCGCCTTCCACCGCCGCATTGCCATCATCATTTTTTCTGATCTGGCGGTGGACAGATACTGCCACAGCGGAGCCTGCTTTTTTTACAAAGGAAGCTTCTTTCAGGCTTTCCCCTTCAAATTTCAGCCGGCTTTTCTTTTTCGCCCCTGCACTTTCTGCATTTTCCTGATAGACCTTTTCTTTCATGGAATGCTTCTTTGGGGCGTTCTTCCTTTCTGCCTCCGTGTGGGCCATCTTCTGGTTCCGTTTCTTCTGGGCATCGTGGCGGAAATTCACCCCGTCCGCATCCATCCGGTTTAATTTAGCGGAAGAATCTCCATCCCTGACTGCCTCCGCCGTCTCCTCATAAGCAAACTTCAGCCTCTGCTTCTGCCCCGGCTTTTTACTTCCTCCGGTCTGTTTCTTTCTCGCATCTCCCCTTGACTGGGCAAGGTCTGTATGCTTTTCCTGAAATTTCCCACTGCCGTTTTTCTTCTCTTCCAGTGACAATTTGGAACCGGCACTGCCCTCTGCCTGTTCCCGGATCATTTTCCGGGCTTTTGCTTTGTCTACTGTCTGTGCCTTTGCCGGTGCATCTCTGGAATTCTGCACAGAATGCCTGACCGGATCCGTACTGTCCTCTTTCGTCCCCCTCCGGTTGGAAAGGTCCAGCCCTTTTCCGGTATCCTTTTTTGACATCTGCACATCCCGGGTACGGCTGCTGACACGAACAGTGGATTTATCTGCCAGGTTTTCTTCCACTAAACCGTCCTTTGTCATCTTCTGGACGGTTTTCTCCCTGGCTTTCATTCTCTGTTCTGCCATCTGTTACCTCCTTCATTTTTTTCCTGCCTGCATGATACAGGTAAGAACCAGACCACATACCATGCCTGCCGTAAATGTCAGAAAATATGCTAATACGTGCATCGTTTTTCCTCCTATGCCTGATCTCCCGTCTCTTCCGGGCGGGTCGTTAATAACTGATACAGCCTGTTCTTCGGGAACCTGTCCACAAACGGGATAATGACATTTCCATAGAACAAAAGCCCCTCACCTTCATTGCTGTTCGTCACATAAGACAGCTGGGTCGGTGAAATATTCAGCTGCTTCGCCAGGATCTGCCGGTCACCGGATGCCTGGTTGAGCATATAAATGAAATCCGAGTTCTCAAAAATGTTCTCAATCTCACGGCTTGCCAGAAGATCCTTGATATTCTGGGTGATACCGGTCGGGATACCTCCCCATTTACGGAACCTCTTCCAGATCTCCACACTGTAGGCTGCCGTCTGCTCTTCCTTTAAAAGCAGATGGAATTCATCAACATAGTACCGGGTCGATTTATGGGCGGAACGGTTGACCGTTACCCTGTTCCAAACCTGGTCCTGGACGATGAGCATCCCGATCTTTTTCAGCTGTTTTCCCAGCTCCTTAATGTCAAAGCAGACGATCCGGTTATTGATATCCACGTTTGTCCGGTGGTTGAACACATTCAATGAACCGGTAACGTAAATCTCCAGTGCGGTTGCCAGCCGCTGTGCCTCCGGTTCATCCTGCCCACGGAGCAGGTCATACAGATCCTGAAGGATCGGCATCTTCTCCGGCACCGGATCGGAAAGATAGTTCTGATACACAAGACGCACACACCGGTCAATGATGGTCTTTTCCACCGGTTCCAGACCGTTCTTTCCTCCCACGATCAGCTCACACAGCGATAAAATAAAATCCGATTTCAGTGATAACGGATTATCCTCCTCAGAATAATTGAGGTTTAAGTCCATCGGATTGATATACTGGGTCGATACCGGTGAGATACGTACCACTTGCCCGTGCAGTGCCTGCACCAGCGGGTAATACTCTGCTTCCGGGTCGCAGATGATAATGTCATCTTCCGTAATGAGGAAGCAGTTGGTAATCTCTCTTTTTGCAGAGAAAGACTTACCGGAACCCGGAGTACCTAAGATCAGCCCGTTGGGGTTCTTAAGCCGCTTCCGGTCAACCATGATCATGTTGTTGGAAAGGGCATTCAGGCCATAATAAAGGGCTTCCCCTTCCTGGAACAGTTCCTGCGTCGTGAATGGCACAAAGATCGCTGTTGCCGAGGTGGTAAGCCCACGCTGGATCTCGATTCTGTTTACTCCCAGTGGGATACAGGACATCAGCCCCGCTTCCTGCTGGTAATCCAGAGGCCGCAGGGAACAGTTATATTTCTGTGCGATGCCCTGCACCTGGAAAATGTTGTTGTCCAGTTTCTGCCGTTTTTTTGCCGTATTCATCACAAGGACAGTGACAAGGAACATCCTCTCATTCCTGGACTGCAGGTCTTCCAGAAGGTTCTTCGCTTCTTCCCCATAGGTCACAAGGTCAGACGGCAGCACATCCATGTCGTAACCGGAACGCACCGCCCGCTTCTGCTCCTCAATCTTCATCTTGTCCAGGTCAGAGATTTTACTCTTGATCATTTTGATGGCAGAGGTCTGGTCAATGGACTGGATATGGATATTCACATTGATGCTCTCATCCACATCCAGGAAATCCGCCAGCATACGGTCTGTCAGCTCCGGTGCGAGGATCTGCAGGTAACTGACGCTTCCCAGTGTCTTTCCCATCATAAATAAAGTGTTTTTCGAGAAGTTAAACGATGTCGGTGCGATAAAATCCTTTGTCTTAAGCCCCGTCTGTGGAAGCATCTTGTAATTGAACCGGAACGGCTCGATCCGGTCCTGGTTGAACACATGGTACATGATCTCAAGACGCTCCACCCCGTTCAATGGATGAGCCTGTGCCCCAAGCACTTTAAAGTTGTTGAGGATATCCGCCTCAATCCGCTCAAGCCTCGGTCTTGCCACCTTTAAACTCTCCGCTTCAATCCCGAACGTGATATACTTTGATTTCACCAGACCGTTATTCCCTTTGGAAAGCTGGTTCTTTAACATCGTCCGGTATTCTTCCCGGATCTCATTAAAATCATCGTTCTGGTCCGGAATATCAATGCTCTTTTCAAACTCTGCCACATCCACCTGCTGGTTGATAAAAGACAGCTGCACACTGATAGACGAGTCAAAGTAATTCAGGAAATCACAGTAATTCTCAAAGATCGTGGTCTTATCCTCATTCAGGGCAAGCTGGTAATTGATATCATAAAACTGTACGGTTTTGGAAAAAAAGTTCTTCGATACCTGGCAGATGCCATCCGCAAACATCCGCTGGTACGGGATGCTCTGCTGGGCAGTATGGGGAATGTTCTTCTGCCGTTTTCTTTCCTTCTCCTGTTTCTTCCTACGCTTTTCCTTTTCCCTTTCCTTTTTGTCGTTTCTTTTTCTTCTTTCCTGACGGTTTTTTCTTGCCGCCGCTTCCAGGCACTGCTGCTGTGCCTGTTTCTTCTTTTTTGCCATCCGGCACACCCTCCTTCTTTACGAGGGAATCCACCGCCTGATAGAAGTTCTCCGTCTGGTACGGGCGTTTCGTCGGACAGATGAATTTCTGGCGGATGATATTTCCCATCACTTTTTCAAAAGGGAGACCGTCTTTTTCATACATTGCCATAAAGAAAAATGGCAGCATGACAGTTACCATAAGGATCGCTGACACACTGGAACCAAGGGGTTTCTTTGCCAGCAGGTATAACGGGACTCCCACTACTGCGGCAAGCGAAAAAAAGATCAGCTGCCGCTTTGTCAGGTTCAATGCTACTTTTGTCTTGACCTTTGTAAGGTCTTTGGGTACTGGTACATACGCCATAGGTAGTACTCCTTTCTTTTCCTGCCCGTCAGTGGGCATTGAATATTGATTTACTGAGGCTTCCGGTCTTAAACAGTGAAAATGCCAGTACGACCGTATATGCCGCCACTGAAAACATTGCCCCATGCAGGTTCGTGGATATGGTCATCGCATTGACCAGTACGGAATAAATACCGACACAGACCAGCATGAAGAATCCCTGAAATGCCAGGGCGAACAAGCCTTTCAGATAGTTGTTCCCGATATTGCCCCATTCCTTATTGGTCATGGTGGCAAACGGGATCGGTGCCACGGAAGTATAAAGGTAGATCTCAATCATCCTGCCATACATGATCACCGTGATAATCACGGAGAGGATGCTCATGGTAAGGCTGATGAGAAGTGTTTCCATTGCCAGCAAAAACAGTTCCCCGATCTCCATTTCTTCCAGAGATTCCGTCAGGGTAGCAATGGCGGCAGAAGCATCCACCGCCGTACTTCCGGAGATCACACCGGCTGCACCGTTTACGATGTGCTGCCCCACATCGAATACCGCCATTGTGATATTAAATGTGTTCGTCACAAGGTAAATCGCCACATATGCCTTAAAGATCCAGAGAAAAATGTTGTAAGTTTCAAACTCATGGAAGTTATTCTTCTGTGTGACCATTGTGATCAGCTCATAACAAAGCACGAACGTGATGATCAGACCGGCGATGGGCACGATCACCGTCTGGGACAGGTTTTGGATGAGGTTAAAAACCCCTGCATTCCATCCCTGCGGTGTCTGCCCGACCTGACTGGCAATCGTTCCCACCTTATCATTGACCTCCACAAACATCCCTTCCAGACCATTCTGGATCATCCCGATGAGGATCTCCTTGATGGCTTCCGTGATTCGTTCGATAATGGTGTTCATCCATTACCCCATTAACCGAACAGCGTTGCCAGCTGGGGAATCAGGGTAGTTCCCAGCAGCATGATTCCAGCTCCTGCCATGAGCTGTTTGATTCCCTGGCTCTTTGCGCCGGGGTTGTCGTTGCCATAACCTTCCAGAAGGTTGATGACACCCCATACGCCAAGGCCCGCCCCGATTGCTACGACCAGGGTCTTCAGAGTAGTAATTGCACTGGTAAAAAATGCCATATAAAATCACCAAAACTAACTTTGCCGGGTGTAACCGGGAATGAAAAACGCCGGTAACAATACCGGCGCACCCTGTTAGTTATTCCTTTCCTCATTATTTTCCTGCTCATTCCCGTCTCCTGAAAGATCCATTTCCATCACTTCCACCTCTTCATCAGCTTTCGGTGAGTACTTCGGATCCAGTTCTTTTTCCACCTTAAACCGGTTCTTCTCACTGTAATCCGCAAGGAGCCGGTAATTGGGGTGTTTGGTTATATCGTATTTGTCCGAATAGAACGGACGGACACCACGGATCTGCAGGATGCATTTCCCGCCGTCCATGACTGCGATCTCATCCTCCGTCATCAGCTGTTTCCCGGTTTTCTGGTAATTCAGCCCGAATGACTTCTGGTTGCTGCGTGTTTCCGAGGTGTTGTAAAGGTCAATCGTCTCCTTTCCCAGAAGCTCACTCATCTCTTTCAGGGTGGTCTTTTCCTTGCCCCCAAGGAACAGCATCGTGTCACAATTCCCCAGAATTGTGTCCGCACTATCCTTGTACATTGCCTTCAGCTGGCTCTGCGACTGCAAAATAATAGAAGCAGAGATTTCCCTGCTTCGGATGGTGGCAATCAGCTTATCAAATTGTGGAATCTGCCCGATGTTGGCAAACTCATCGCAGATAACCCGCACATGGACCGGCAGCCTGCCGCCATATTTATCATCTGCCTTATCACAAAGCAGGTTGAAAAGCTGGGACTGCAGCATAGCGATCACAAAGTTAAAGGTAGTATCTGTATCTGACATAATCAGAAACAGCGCCGTCTTCCGGTCTCCCACCTTATCCAGTTCCATCTCATCATAGCTCATGATCTCCCGAAGCTCGGCAATATCAAACGGAGCCAGTCTGGCACCGCAGCTGATCAGGATTGATTTTGCTGTCTTACCAGCCGCCAGCTTGTATTTCTTATACTGGCGTACCGCAAAGTGTTCCGGATTCCTTTTTTCCAGATCCTCAAACAGCATATCCACTGGATTTTTGTAATTCTCGTCATCCTCCCTGGTCTCGCTTTCATTCAGAAGGTCGATCAGGGTGTTCATGTTCTTCTCGTCCTCGTCCCCTTCATACCAGATCAGGGCAATCAGTGCCGTATACAGCAGTTTTTCTGCTTTGACCCAGAAATCCTCAGTTGCCTTTTCCCCTTCCCCTTTGGTGTTGGCGATGATAACCGTCACCAGTTTCAGGATATCCTTTTCGGATTTTAAATAGGCAAACGGATTGTAATGGAGCGATTTAGAGAAGTTAATGGTATTTAGGACCTTGATCACATAAGGCTCATGCACCACCTTCCCGGATTTATCTTTCACAACATTTCCATGCTTGTCTCTCTTTGGCGGTCCTTTGGCTAACATCTTCCCGCATTCTTCGATAAGTGTTCCCTTCGGATCCGTGATGACCATGGAACAGTTCATCATCATAATAGAGACCTTTACGAAAAACCTTGTTTTTCCACTACCGGAACCGCCGATGACGCAGATGTTTTTATTTCTGGCAAACTTTGGGTTCTTCGGACGGCTCTCCATGGTAATGGATTCCGTTGCCGTCAGCGGAATGTTCATCCAGAAATCATCTGCCATAAATGGTTTGATGTCTTCCGCTGTTCCCCACCTGGCAGAGCCATACTCCACGCCTTTGCGGAGCTTTTTTGCATCTGCCTGTTTCTGCCAGACCAGCATCTTCACAACTGCCGCAATCCCGGCACCCACCAGAACATCCATGTAGTAAAGACTTGGCAGGAACCCGGTCAAAATCCGGTCAGCATGTTCCATGGCATATAATAGTTTGTTTCCCATATCTGCCCCGGGACTTGCCCGGTACAGACAGGATGCCCTGTCTGCAAGCAAAAAGATGAACAGGTACGGAAGATTGGTGAGAATAAGCTTTTTCATATCCAAAGCGGACAGCGTAACTCTGGCTTTTGCTTTCAGCTTGTTAGTCATACCACCGGCAGTAAGCTTTCTCACCGGGATACCTCCTGATGCTTATTCCTGGCTTTGCCCTTCGTCTTCCCTGCAACGATACTCCTGTATGCTGCCAGACGTTTGTGGATGGAAGGGCGGTTCGCCTTCTGGATCTCTTTCTGGGAAAATTCACGGAAAGCTGCGGTGATCGCATCCTGGTCACGTCCCTTAAAGAACACCAGATAAACCGGCGGATCTTTGGTCTTATCCTTTTTCAGGGCATAATTGATCCCGTATTTTCTGGCATACCGTTCAAAAGACTTGATGTTCTTGGGTGTGATCTCAATGTTCGTCATCCCGGCATTCTGCTTTGCGAGCTCTTTCACCGTGATTTTCCCCTGTTTCGGCTGATTTTTCTGTGCTTTCTTCTCAGCACTTTTCTGTTTCTGATGCCGCAGGTATGCGGCAATCACTTTTTTCAGCACATCTGCCGTCATTTTTGTGGTACGCACACAAAAAGTCACCGTTTTCTGTGTTACTTCTTCCTGCATGAATTTCCCTCCTTTCAGCGTATTACGTGCTGTCCCATATTGAAATCATGACAACCACCACCTTTCCGATTATTCCTCTTCCTGATCTTCAAACAAAGCCCGGAAGTATTCTTTACCTTTTGGAGTAATCAGCGTCTGAGAACCCAAGTGTCCATTATTAAAAAAATCCCTGACAATAAACAGGGATTCATTCTTAGGTACCGCATAAGGGAGAAGTGTACCTGACGGACTTCGATATAAAAAACTGCCTTTTAAAAGAAACTTCACGAATTTCCGTTCAGGTACTCCAATTTCTTTTGCTGTTGTTCGTATATTTGAGCATTCTCCTTTGACCATAAAGTGATCAAAATAATTTGCCTTCGGTTGAAGGTCATTAATCTGACTCTGCAATTCTCTATTCCTATTATTCTCGTCCAATAACCTTTGCGCAAATTCCAGAAGTATCTCCGGAATATTGCGTACACTTTCCAAAAGATCACTGGACATATATCCACCTGTCTTTCGTATTGCTGGTAAAATTTCATCAAATACCCAACTTTCAAAACGCTGTGCAGAGGGCAGATGGCTCTTTGTAATCAGTCGATACACATCTCCTTCAGGAATAAATGTCATCGTTTGTACTCCACCAGCTGTAAGGGCGCCCTTTTTCAGGGCTCCCTTGCAATGCATGTTTATTGCATTTCTTGGTTTTGAATAACCCAGGGCAAAAGCCACATCTGTGCCACAAAATAAAAGTCTTCCCTGATCTTCAATTACCCGAATTGCACCAAACTCGGTATTATGAAATTCTGTTACTTTACATGTCGCCTGCTCCATCTTCCGATCTCCCAGTCATAAATCTCATAAAATTATCAATGATCTGATCTCTTGTCGCATTTGCCACTTCGACAATAAATGCCATAAGATACTCTGACAGATAATCGCTAAATTCATCATCATCCAGGGCTTCTCCCACCATCCATAAGTGTTCTTCGACGCAGGCAGCTTCTCTTCCGATGATATACGTAATGGATCTTGAAAAAATCGTATCTGAATAAATCAGCCATGCACAGAATATCCGGTTTAAATGAGATTCCATTTCCCATGTGTTGTCTATATTCTCCTTCATAATCTTTGCTGTCAGTGCCGCAGTTCTTTGTGCATCCCGGAGGACATTCTCCTCCACCAGGTTTCCTTCACTGTCAACAAATCCCATTGCAAATAATTCCATAAAATATTTTCTCATGTTCTAAGTCCCCTTTCTTTAACGAAATGGCATTTCCTGTTCCATCTCTTCTGGTATTTCAAATGGAATGTTTGCCCTTTTTGCAGGCTCAAATCTCTCACCACCAGATTCTCTCTTTGATTTGGATTCAGCAAATTCCATTGTATCCATAATGATTTCTGTGAAATAAGATGCAGTTCCATTTTCCTCGTTTTTTACCTGAGAGATGACCAATTCACCGCAAATCGTAACCTTTGTCCCCTTTTCCAGATACTTCTGTACAAATCCTGCGTTGCCTCCGTATGCAGTAATCATAACGACAAATGCTTTATTTGTATGGTTTCTTCTTACTACCAACGGAAACCTTGCCACTTCTGTCTCTCCCTTTTGAGTCGTGATTTCCCGGATCTCCGGAGCTTTGGCAAGTCTTCCAATTAATGTAATTGAGTTCATAAGCTTTTCCTCCTAATCTTAGCGCATTAAATGCACCAAAAAATGAGGAACGGAGTCGAACCGTTCCCCACTTACGCAGGATTTCTCCTGCAATATAGGAAATATAGTATTCGCATTTTGGCTTGTCTGTACATATACATCTGATTGTCATCATTTCAGATGACCCGGCTGCTGTATGAGCAGTCACAGTCCCCTGTTTCGGCAGAGGTCCTGCACCTTTCTGGTGGTCTCATTATAAGCTTCGCTCTTCCGTATCCGATACGGAGTCTTCGCCTGCACGAGCCGGTCATAAATCGATCCGGTAAGCCTGTTAATCAAGATGTATCAGCTCCTTTAGTTTTCAAGGTGCAGTCGGAAGAACAATGAACCTCTTTCATGTTTGGATTTTTCTCAAATCAGAGGGATTTCTCTTTGCCTTCCATATACACTGGATTGGGGGTTTTAAATTCGGACATGATTTTCAAAGATTTTTTGATCTGGCACATTTTCGTGCAAAGAAAAAAGAGAGCCAATGCCCTCTTTTCAAAGAATAATTCTCTTATTCAAATATGAAAGAACGTAATCCACATTGGATCAGCTCCGTGCCAGTTATTATCCACATCCCTATGTTTGGAATAAGGATAAACACAGCCGCACATAGTAAATGCATTTTGACTTCCTGCCATGTATATAACTGAAACCCAACGCAACCTAACGCTGCAATTACAGCTACACCTGCAATCAAATAAAATATCCATGATGCAAGCCCCACCAAAAATATTCCAATCGTATTGATTACAGTAACTGCCAACCAAACTGGGAATGCTAAAATTCTTAAGGGTAATTTAATCAAAAAGCGCAGCATTTTTTATCCCTTCCTTTCTTGCCATAAGTCACATGTTTTTGATCTTACTTCATGCCCACTGGGCACAAGGTTATTCTACATCTTGCTTTATGCCCACTGGGCACAAAGTTATAAGACACAATCTCATGGCAGAATAATTTTATCCTCCATACATATCATGACGTACCTCTGCATCATAAAACTGGTTAATTGTAACTGGTGCATTATATAAAACTGTCAGCATATACTGACGTATATTCTTTACTTTGGTGGTATTCTTGCTTAAGCTGAAAAATACATACTGTATATGCTCATACCCCACCTTCAAAAGTCTGTTCTTTACCACCTGAGCAGGCATAGCTTCCCCATTAATGTGCAGATATTTTTTTGTAGTACAAATAGCATCCAGCATCAGTTCCACCAGTTCTTCTACACTTTCCGGCTTATAACTCTGACAAAGAATGTCGTATTCGATATTGTCACAGATGATTTGACGATATGCATACCTCTCATCCATCTTATCCACATCTTTCCGGTCATGATGGATAGAAGGATATGATTCAGTCTTACTTGATTCATTATCGTTATATTCAGTATTATTACAGTTTGCTTTTGAAACTTCTTGAAGTTTATTTTTCAAACTTCCTGAGGTTTGTTTTTCAAACTTCTTGAAGTTTGTTTTTGAAACTTCCTGAAGTTTGTTTTCTAAACTTCTTGAAGTTTGTTTTTCAAACTTCTGCGTATTTACAGCGTTTTCAGGCATATTTTCTTCAAAATTGCAGGGTATCTGTTCCTCATATTCCGGATCATCTGTTTCAATTTCCATTTCTGCAGGCTCGTCTGGATATTCACGGAGGCTGAAATTCTTCACATAAATGACATTTGCTTTACCAAGCCCTAGCCTTTTCTTCTCAATCAGACCAATCCCTGTTTCCTGATCCAGTTCTTTCAGGCAGTTAACCGCTTTATTCCTTCCGCAGTTCAGCATTTCCATAATTTCTTCCACAGAAAAAAAGATATATACTCTGTCTTCCTCGTCCAGCCAGCGATTTTTTATCGAAAGCGACATCCGATCTAACATAAGACCATACAGTACCTTTGCCTCACAGGAGAGATTTTTGAAATATTCACTTGTAAACAACAACTTCGGAATCCGATAGAACTGATACCTATCGCCTTCCATTCCCTGAAAATAGCTAAATGTTGCTCTAATACTCATGAATCACCCTCCCTTCTTTTTCCGCTATTTATTCTTATTACTCCATTCCTCCAGCAGCTCAATGATTACGGAACGCATCTTCTGCTCATCATAATCAGGAGTAAAATACTTGTTGATCTCATTTTGCTTTAAAGTAACGGTTCTTGCCTTTCTTTTTTCTCCCATTATCAAAAGCCGTAGGATTTCTTTCGTTAATGTCTTTTCTTCGCTTCTGATTTTTATTTTCTTCGCCTGTTCAAGACTTGGATATTTCCCTGTAGTATTATGAATCTCCTCCAGCCAGATCTGTTCGGATGGCTCCAGATATGAAAGTTCCACTCCTGTCTGGATACCCATAAGATCCTTGTCCACTGCATCCAAAATTGGTTTGCGCAGATAAGTCAGCCTGACATAACGGTACACCTGCCTCGCACTGTCTTTTCCCGCTTTACCGATGGTTTCAGCTGAAATCCCTCCGCTGACACCCTGATGGTTCATTGCCTGCATTTTCATCCTGTATGCAAACGCCTTTTCACTTGGAAGGATATGTTCTCTTTGCAGATTGCTGTCTACCATTGCCCGAACAGCATCATCATCACTCATTTCCCGGATAATGACCGGAACCTGCGTCAATCCTGCAAGAACAGCTGCATGTTTTCTTCTGTGCCCGGATACAATCTCATATCCTCCCTTTTTTGACGGACGCACCAGCAGCGCAGTTAATATGCCCTGTGTTTTTATACTTTCTACCAGTTCATTCATCTCGTCATCATCGTTAACATGAAAAGGATGATCCACAAAATCCCGCAACTGACCGATTGGAATTTCCTGAATATCATCTTTTGATACTGCTCCACCAATAAGCTCATCATAAGAAGTCAATTTTATCTTCGATGCACTTTTACTCTTCATCTGAAAGCACCTCCTGAGTCAGATACTGGTATGCTTCTGCAACCTTACCCCTGGGATCATGACGGAAAATACTGATCCCCTCTGCGCTGATTTCAGCAGCACGGACAGAAAACGGTATATTATGAGTGAAAATACGAATCTGGCTTTCATAGGTATCGTGAATTAATTCTGTAATATCCCGTGCATAGGTTGTTCGTCTATCTACCATGGTGATCAATATTCCTTCGATGGAAAGTCCTCTGTTCAGCTGTCTTCGCACTTTACCGATTGTCCGGATCAGGTCCTCTAATCCTTTTACGGGAAGATAGGCTGCCTGAACCGGGATAAGTACCGCATCCGCACATGCAAGTGCATTGATGGTGAGCATTCCCAGGGATGGCATACAGTCGATTAATACATAATCGTACAGACCTTTCACCTGATCAATATACTGCCGGAGTACCAGTTCCCTGCTCATAAAATTCACCAATGACACTTCCATTCCAGCAAGTTCAATATTTGCCGGAAGTAAATCAATCCCCTCTTCGTGGCGAAGAATACCCAGAGAATCGTCAAATGTTTCCTCATTTACAATTTTCATAAGAATTGTAGCCAGTGTTACATTCAACTCATCCGGATTTTGATAGCCAAGACTTGCCGTCATACTTCCCTGCGGATCATTGTCTACTACTAAAACACGCTTTCCCTCTCTGGCTAGTCCCACTGCCAGATTTACACAACTGGTGGTTTTACCCACTCCGCCTTTCTGTGAACATAAAGCCATTACCTTGCAGCCATTACTTACTGTTTCTTTCATTGTCTTTTTCCTCCCACAAATATTTTGATCCCTTCAGCATCCACAGCATTGCATCTAAAAATGCAAGAAATCTTTCCGTCATGCTTTCCATCCCCTGCTCCGATAAGGCAGGGCTGTCCTTTTTTATGTCTTTGGACACTTCTTCAAGGACGGTGTACATTTCACGAGCCTCTGATCTGAGAACTTCCAGATTCTCCCGTTTTCCCACTACACAAACATGGTTATAGATACAGGAGCGGACAATATAATCCTGCTTTTTCATGCCACTTGCCTTTACCCTTTCATTGATGACCTGCTGTTCATAAGGTGTAACCCGGAATGCAATTGTCGGTTTATTGTGTTTCCCATGTCTGTCACTTGCCATTTCAAAGTACCTCCATTTTTGAATTATCATATTTTTTCAAAGATTTTCTAACCATTGACACCATCCCCTTCTAATTCACTGTTATTCTTATACTTTTTATCAAGAAGCCCTGCCAATTTGCTCTGGGTTGAAGGATACAGATGGGAATAGGTATTTAATGTTGTTTCTACCTTTTCATGTCCCAGACGTTCTGCGATCTCCAGCGGAGCAACTCCCATATCCACCAGCATACTGGCATGGGAATGCCTGAGATCGTGCAAGCGAATTCTTTTTACTCCCGATTTTTCAATTCCGTTGACCATACAATGTTCCATATATGATTTTGTAAAACGAAACAGCCTTTCGTGCTTCATAATTCCGTACAGATGACTGCAGTATTCTTGAAATTCCTCAACCAGAAAATCCGGAAGTGTAATTACCCTGATACTTTTTGGTGTTTTCGGTCTGGTAATCACATCCTTTCCTTTTAATCTCTGATAAGATTTGTTGACAGAAACCGTTTTTTCCTCAAGATTGATATCATTATAAGTTAAAGCCAAAAGCTCCCCGATTCTCATCCCCGTCCAGTACAGAAACTGAAATGCCATCTTCGCCTCCGGTTTATCATCTACTGTTTCGAGAAAAGTCTCGAATTCATCCTGCATCCAGAAGTCCTTTGGTTCTCCTTTGCTTTTCCCGATACTACCTGCTTTCCTGCAAGGATTATCTTTCAGATTGTAATACCGCACAGCATAATTAAAAATTGCCCCCAGCTGGCAGTTGATCGTTTTCAGATATGTCTCAGAATAATTCTGCTTCAACAACTCGTTCTGCCAGTTTCTGATATCTGCAACTGTAATCTCACTTAAGACCTTATGCTCAAAATATGGCTTGATTTTCAAATCAATGATGTAACGTTTTGTGTACATGGTATTTTCACGCAGGCGGACTTCCATATCTTTGTAATATAGCTCAAGGAAATTACCAAACTCGATCTCAACACTCTGCGTCTGCTGCTGAAGGAAATCCCTCTCCCACTCTTTTGCTTCTCCTTTGGTCCGAAAGCCACGCTTCTGTTTTCTCTTCCGGTTTCCCTGCCAGTCCTTGTAATACACCTGTACTTTCCAGTTTTTTCCTTCTTTATATACTCCCATTGCTATTCCTCCACTTTCATGCCATAAATCTTCTCGGCAAGAAATTTCGTTGATATCTTTCCTGGAATAACCAGAAATCCTCGTTCTTTCAGTTCCTCGTTGTAGCCTTTCATGATTTTATATGCAAAGGCTTTCGATACTCCCAATACTGCACAAACATCATCTACGTTCATATACATTTTTTCCTGTGTCATACTCATATTGCTTTTTCCTCCGATAAATACTGTTCTACATGTTCCAGACCATAAATCTTGTCCTCAACATAACGAGTGGGCACCCGTCCTAAAATCACATAATAATTTTTATTTGCCAGGTCAGCGTTCATCCGTTCCACTACCCTGTAAGCAAAAGAGACCGAGATATCAAATACTTCCGCTACGTCTTCCACTGACAAATACATCTTTCTTTTACGCATGGA
>ERZ1643250.1667-NODE-1667-length-18278-cov-7.643582_pt1 | contig 18278 bp, 14 predicted proteins | sample MGYA00579262_ERZ1643250 | MGnify/ENA primary metagenome ERZ1643250 (study PRJEB29033, sample SAMEA4952265) | chicken gut metagenome | biome: Broiler Chicken; feature: Gastrointestinal Tract; material: Caecum | place: Ireland | collected 2018 | study: Broiler... | reverse complement strand
CTCTTATTCAGAGCAGTGGAGATACAAAGGATCTGTGAAGCTGCGGCAACCCCTTAAAAGGAAGGTGCCAACCTGAGCGAGCAATCGAACAATAAGAGGATTGTTATGAAATATCAACAGTCCGCTTACGCGGGCTGTTTTCGTTTGGCAGGATTGCCTGCGGACATAAGTCTCGGCGGACATGGCGCTTGCGCCAATGGCCGGGGAGGCTTATGTCCATAGGCGGGACGCCCGCGAGCGATGCTTGAACACTTGGCGAGGTGTTTTCGAGCCTAGTGTGAAAGTACACAGAGGGGATGGAGCGGAATCGCGCCTGCGTCCCGTGATCCGTAAACAGGATCGCCGGATCTGCCAGACGGACAATCTGAAAGAGAAAGCGAAGAAGGGAGATTTGTATGGAAAAATTATTATTTACTTCAGAATCAGTTACAGAGGGACATCCCGATAAAATGTGCGATCAGATATCCGATGCGATTCTTGATGCGCTGATGGAGCAGGATCCTATGAGCCGTGTAGCGTGTGAGACGTGCTGCACAACGGGAATGGTCATGGTTATGGGCGAGATTACTACAAAAGCCTATGTAGATATCCCGAAGATCGTCCGCGACACAGTGCGCGAGATCGGCTATACGAGGGGAAAATACGGCTTTGACGCGGACACCTGCGGCGTCATTACGACCATCGATGAGCAGTCTGCCGATATCGCTCTCGGCGTTGACAAAGCGCTGGAAGCCAAAGAAAATAAAATGTCGGAGGATGATATTGAGGCCATTGGTGCAGGGGATCAGGGAATGATGTTCGGCTATGCGTCAGATGAGACTGAAGAATATATGCCTTATCCCATCGCAATGGCTCACAAACTGGCCCGGAGGCTTACAGAAGTGAGAAAGAACGGCACGCTGCCCTATCTGCGCCCGGACGGAAAGACACAGGTGACGGTAGAATACGACGAGAACGGAACCCCGACCAGACTGGATGCGGTAGTTCTTTCTACCCAGCATGACCCGGATGTGACCCAGGAGCAGATACATAAGGATATTAAAAAATATGTGTTTGATGAGATTATCCCGGATAATATGGTGGATGGCAATACGAAGTTCTTTATCAATCCTACCGGACGATTTGTGATCGGCGGCCCGCATGGGGACAGCGGCCTGACAGGCAGGAAGATTATTGTGGACACCTACGGTGGCAGGGCGCGCCACGGCGGCGGAGCATTTTCCGGGAAGGACTGCACGAAGGTAGACCGTTCCGCTGCCTATGCGGCACGTTATGCGGCGAAGAATATTGTGGCGGCAGGACTGGCGAAACGCTGTGAGATTCAGCTTTCCTATGCTATCGGTGTGGCTCAGCCCACATCTGTTTCCGTAGATACATTTGGAACCGGGAAAGTATCGGACAGCAGACTGGTGGAGATCATAAGAGAGAACTTTGATCTGCGGCCGGCCGGAATTATAAAGATGCTGGATCTGAGGAGACCGATTTATAAACAGACGGCAGCTTACGGACATTTTGGGCGGAACGATCTTGCCCTTCCCTGGGAGAAACTGGATAAAGTGGAAGCGCTGAAAAAGTATCTATAATAAAGTTAGCGTTAGTGTACACTGACGCTATAAAATCTCATATTACCTCCTCAGATTTATTGAGAAAAATTGACATACAAAAAATACCGGGGGTGGGGTAAAATATTTTTTAACATATCGTAGAAAAATCAACTTTTTTGTTTTGAGATTGTAAATTATCACAAGGGATTAAAAACAGAAAAGTTGATTTTTTATGATTTAAAATGGAAGGAAATTAAACTTAAGAGAAAAATATGATACATAAAACGGAAATATGTATTAATTCTATATACTTATAATACAAATTTGTATTGTGAAATAGGGATAAATTGTAAAAACTATCTGTTCAAAACTGTATTTCTAAAAGACTTTCTTCTATAATATATTTGTCTGAATATGGATAAAATTAAGGGAGGAAGGAAAGCGATGAAAAAAAGAGCAAGAAGTATGCTTGCAGTGGCAGCCGCATTGTCCATGACAATAACCGGCGTGCTGCCTGTCATGGCTGCGCCTGGTGCGGGAGGCAACGCAAAGGCGGCGGATATGGATCCTGTTATGCAGCTGGAATTTGAAGGAAACACGAATGACAGCGCAAAAACTGACCGACAGGTATCTGTAAAAAAATGGTCGGGCGGACAGTCTGTTGCGGCTGAAGAGAACACGGATTATGCTTATGTTGACGGCGTGATCGGCGATAAAGCCCTTCAGCTGAACGGAGGGGCCTATTTAAGCCTTGGAACAGAGGGGGATTTGAATCCATCGAATTTGACATTTTCCATGTGGATTAATCCGCAGGAAGAGATGACGGGGGAACAGATTCTTGTGTGGAATAAGGATACCTGGGATTCTGAAGGATGGTATCTGAGTTCTCAGGCATCTGATGTACTATCCTTTCAGTTGGAACAAGAGGAAGTTCTGCATATGAGGTTCATTTAACTGGGAAAGACCGCTCTGAGTTTTTCCCGGTAGGAGAATGGACGCATATTGCTGTAACATTTAATAATGATACGAAAGAGGCCGCTATTTACAGAAATGGCGTACAGCAGATGACTTCCACCGGACAAGCCAGAGATGAGATTAAGGACAGCAGTGTGGATAAGGCAATCGGATATAACGGCCCGAATGGCAGCGGCCCTTACAGAACCGGTTATTTGAAAGCCCGGATCGACCAGGCAGTTATTCTGGATGAAGCTGCGGATCAGACTCTTATTCAGGAATTGTATGCGGAAGGCCAGGGAGATGGCGGAGACGATTCCCAGACCCTGACCGGCCAGGTGCTGGATCTGGAGTTCGAGGATAACCTGACAGACGGAACCGGAAAAAACAATGATATTGAGTTCTCCGGAAACGGACATTCCTGGGTGGAAGGAGCAAACGGCGGCAAGGCGCTGAGCCTGACCGGCGGTACATATGTGGATCTTGGCACTAACAAAGAACTGCAGCCTGCGAACCTGACACTGTCCTTCTGGATCAAACCGAACGCGACGCTTACCGGCGAGCAGATCATCACATGGAATAAAAACGAGTGGTGGACAGACGGATGGTATCTGTCATCCCTGAACGACACGACTCCGCTGACATTTTCCATTGGTCCGGCCAACCAGGAGAAACAGCCTTACAATATCAAAGTAAGCGGCAGCCGTTCCGAGTTTTTCCCGGTTGGGGAGTGGACGCACATTGTTGTCACATATGACAGCAGTACAAAAGAAGCGCAGATCTACCGGAACGGCCTTGCTCAGGCGACGCAGATCGCGTACGGCCTGAACAGCAATGACGGGGCGACCGGAGTGATCGGAAGCGACGAGACGATGCAGAAGTCTATCGGCTACAACGGGCCAAAATACAACGGCGCTTATCTGAACGCGGCGCTGGATCATTATGAACTCTTTGCGGATACTGCAACCGCAGAGGAAGCTATGGATCTCTACACAGAGCACGGCGGTGTGATCGATAAAGAGCAGATCGCACAGGACGATCTGGACGCGCTGAATATCCCGAAGGAGACGAGCCGCAATATCGCTCTTCCGACGGAAGGCGAGTCCGGTTCTGTGATCACATGGGAAGTGACAGCAGGTACAGCAATGGATGAAACCGGCGCTGTCACAAGACCGGAAATCGGCGATCCGGATGCAGAGGTTACGCTGAAGGCGACCGCAGTATTTATGGGCGGCGAGTCCGTGACAAAAGAGTTTACGGTTACGGTACTTGCGCAGAAACCGCTGGATCTGTCCGACACAAGCCTGATGGACGACGTGACGCTGACAGACGACTATCTGGTAAATGCGTTTACAAAAGAGAAGGAATACCTGCTCAGCCTGAACTCTGAGAAGTTTCTGTATGAGTTCTATAAGGTGGCCGGCCTTGAGCCGAAGACAGATTCCGGCTACGGCGGCTGGGAGCGGACCGGAGCTTCCAATTTCCGCGGCCATACATTCGGCCATTATATGTCGGCTCTGTCCCAGGCTTACCTGAGCGAGGACGATGCGGATGTAAAGGCAAAGCTGATGGAGCAGATTAAGGACGCGGTTAACGGTCTGGCAGAATGCCAGGACGCTTACGCCGAGGAGTATCCACAGAGCGCGGGTTATATCTCCGCATTCCCGGAGGGCGTGCTTGCCAGAGTGGACGGAGGCACATCTCCGACGGCGGACGACGGCACGGTGCTTGTTCCGTACTACAACCTGCACAAGGTAGTTGCCGGACTGATCGATATCGCGAAAAATGTTGACGACGAAGAGGTGAAGAATACAGCCATCAGTGTGGCGGAATCATTCGGCGAGTACCTGTACAACCGCTGTACAAATCTGCCGGATGTGACCGTTATGCTCCGCACGGAGTACGGCGGCATGAACGAGGCACTGTACGAACTGTACCGCATTACCGGAAACGACCACATCAAAGAAGCGGCGGAGTGCTTCGACGAAGTATCTCTGTTCCAGCAGCTGGCAAACGGGCAGGATGTGCTCAGCGGAAAACATGCGAACACGACGATCCCGAAATTTACCGGAGCGGTGAAGAGATACAGTGTGCTTAAGCATAACGAGGAATATTATGACAGACTGACTCAGGAAGAGAAAGATGGTCTGGAGATGTATCTGACAGCTGCGAAGAACTTCTGGGATATTACAGTCAAAGATCATACATATATCACAGGCGGAAACAGCCAGAGCGAGCATTTCCACAATCCGGGCGAACTCTGCGCAGACGCGACGAAGGGTTCCTATGACGGAGCGCTGACCTGCGAGACATGTAATACATACAACATGCTGAAGCTCTCCAAAGCTCTGTATGACGAGACACAGGATCCGAAGTATCTGGATTATTTTGAGAGAACCTTTACAAACGCGATCCTGGCGTCACAGAACCCGGAGACCGGAACAACGATGTACTTCCAGCCCATGGCGGCAGGCTACAACAAGGTATACAACAGGCAGTTCGATGAGTTCTGGTGCTGTACCGGAACCGGTATGGAGAATTTCTCCAAGCTGGGCGACTACATTTACCAGATTAAAGGAGACACTCTGTATGTAAATATGTTCTATGGTTCCGTTATCGAGGATGAGGGACTCAGCGTTAAACTGACGCAGGACGCAAATATCCCGAACGAGGATACGGTTACATTTACAGTAGATAAGATTGCAGACGGGACATCTGTCGCGCTCCGCCAGCCGGAGTGGCTTGCAGGCGACGCGGTGGTCAAGGTCAACGGCGAAGTGAAGGACGTAACGGCAGAGAACGGATTCTTTGTACTGAGCGGACTGAAGTCAGGCGACAAGATCGAGTATACCATGCCTATGGAAGTGGAAGTTGAGACGACGGCAGACAACGCGTATTTTGCAGCGTTCAAATACGGCCCGGTTGTTCTGGCAGCAGAACTTGGAAGCAACAATATCGAAGCTTCCGAGGGCAACGGCATCCTGGTAAGAGTGGGAACGAAAGACGCGGAAGCGAAAGACACCATCACGATCCAGAATATGACGGTGGATGAGTGGAAAGCAAATATCACAGAAAATCTGGTGCGGATCGAGGACAGCGAGGACGGCAAGGTGCAGTTCCAGCTGAAGAATACGGACTCCGATGAACTGATCTTCAGCCCGTACTATGAGCAGCATACCCAGAGATATGGTATCTATATGTACCTGGAAGAGCCGGATTCACAAGCTTCCCAGGACCGGATCCTGACGGAAAAGGAGCAGCTTCGTGAAGAAGAGATCAGCGTGGACTATCTGGACAGCTTTGATGATAATAACTCTGAGCGTGCAAAGAACCTGCAGACAGGCGGAAACACAAATGTAGGTTCCTTCAGCGGGCGGACATACCGCCATGCAACGGATGGCGGCTGGTGGAGTTATGACCTTGCAGTCGACCAGGACGCAGAGCACAATTATCTGGGATGCACATATTATTCAGGAGACAGCAGAACTTTTGAGATATATGTGAACGATCAGCTTCTGAAAGAAGTCAGTTACACAATCGATGGAACGAATACCTTTTTTGAAGAGCTGACGGAGATCCCGCAGGAGTATATACAGAACGCCAAAACAGATGAGGATGGGAATCCGTATATTACAGTCAGGTTCCAGAGCGTTCCGGGAAAAGGATATGCGGGCGGTGTGTATGGAGTCCGCGTAATCACATCACAGGAATACGATAATGATGCAAGACTGAAAGGCCTGACCTTTGATAAAGGAACCCTTTCCCCGGCATTTGATCCGGATACTGCAGAGTATACGCTTACCGTCGGTAAGGATGTGGATTCTGTAAATATGCTGGCTTCCACTATGAAGCAGAGCGGGCTGGTATACATTGGCGATATCCTGTTCGATAACGACAATGTGCGGATCATCCAGCTCGAGGGCGACACAACGGTAGTTAAGCTTACATCCAAAGCCCAGGATCATACGACGTCAAAAGAATATATGATAACAATCATGAAATCCGATGACGTTGAGGAGCCGGAAGACTATGAGATCCTGGAGGGAGCCGGCGGCCAGTGGACCAATGACTCTGAGACGGGATACAGCTTTAAGCTCAGCGGCAGCGCAGATAAATTTACCGGTGTGAAGGTAGACGGAGCTGCGCTTGACGCATCATATTACACTCTGGATGAAGAGAATATGACCATAACGCTCTCGGCAGAATATCTGGCTTCATTATCAGCGGGCGAGCATATTGTTGCGTTTGCCTTTGAAGACGGAGAAGTAAGCACTGTGCTGACTGTAAAGACAGCCGGCAGCGGACAGGAGCCGGGAGGCGACGACGGACAGCAGGGCGGCGAAGACGGGCAGAAACCTGGCGGCGGCGATGGTTCCCAGACCGGCGGCGATGATCAGAAGAACGACGGAAAAGGACAGGATACTGACGGCGAAGACGGTTCCAAAGCTCCGCAGACCGGAGATACAGCAAATGTTTTCGGAACAGTGACTGTATGCGTCCTTGCACTGGGAATGGCAGCATCTGTTCTGCATATCCGCAGAAAGAGAAGCTGACCGGACAAGCGACGGCACAGCCGTAAAATAGAATAAAGCCAGACGCAAAAAAGGACCGCGTCCTCTGAGAAATCAGAGGCGCGGTCTTTCTTTTTCAACGCGGCTTTTTTGGCTGAATGATACGACTCCCAAATATATTTCGGAGAAAGACGTTCGCTGCTACTGTAGAGCCCGGCCCAGGACAGCAAACGGATGGTTGACGTAAAAAGGGAAGACTTGTAAAATAAATCAAAAGGGGCCTGACCCCTTTTGAACAAGTTGACTGACAGAAAGGATTTTTGTATGAAGCTTCGGACAAAACTTGTGATTGTTTTTATGGCGGTAATGATCTTGCCTATGATTTTTACGACGGTTGCGATGCATACGTTTGTGCCGGGCCGGGCGGATGAGATCCAGCAGCTTTACCTGGCGGTTGTTTTTGTTACTGCCGGCCTGCTGATCTACTGGATTTACCGTTCGGTTTCTGTCCCTCTGGAAAAGCTTCAGAAAGCGGCCAGAAATATTAAGGAGGGGAATCTCGATTTTGAGATCCAGCAGGAGTCGGATGATGAGATCGGCCAGCTGTGCCAGGATTTTGAGGAGATGCGCCTGCGGCTGAAGGCAAATGCGGAGGAGAAGGTGGAGTTTGACCGGGAGAATAAGGAACTTATCAGTAATATTTCTCATGATCTGAAGACGCCCATCACCGCGATCAAGGGATATGTGGAAGGGATCATGGACGGTGTCGCGGACACGCCGGAAAAGATGGACAGATACATCAAGACGATTTATAATAAAGCTAACGAGATGGATCTTCTCATTAATGAGCTGACACTGTATTCTAAAATTGATACAAACAGGATTCCGTATAATTTTGCAACTGTATCCGCCAGAGATTATTTTGAGGACTGCGCGGAGGATCTTTCTATGGAACTGGACGCCAAAAATGTGGACTTCAGTTATGAAAATTTTATGGAGGAAGATTGCAGGATCATTGTGGATCCGGAGCAGCTTCGGCGGGTCATCAATAATATTGTGTCCAACTCCCTGAAATATATGGACAAGCCGAGGGGGAGGATCACAATGCATATAAAGGATGTGGGAGATTTTATCCAGGTTGAGCTGGGCGACAATGGAAAAGGAATATCGGGACGGGATCTGCCCTATATATTCGACAGATTTTACCGGACTGATGCCTCCAGAAACTCTTCCAAAGGAGGAAGCGGAATCGGCCTTTCTATTGTTAAGAAGATTGTGGAAGAACATGGCGGCAATATCTGGGCCACCAGTGAAGAGGGCGCTGGTACGACAATGTATTTTGTTGTAAGAAAATATCAGGAGGTACCGATTGATGAGTAAGCGTATTTTGATTGTGGAAGACGAAGAGAGCATAGCCGATCTGGAAAAAGATTACCTGGAATTGAGCAGTTTTGAAGTAGAAGTGGCGAACGACGGCGAAACCGGACTTGACAGAGGGCTTAACGGAGAGTTTGATCTGATCATTCTGGATCTGATGCTGCCGGGTGTGGATGGATTTGAAATCTGCCGCCAGATCCGGAGCGAGAAGAATACTCCCATTATAATGGTTTCCGCGAAGAAAGACGATATTGATAAGATAAGAGGGCTTGGCCTGGGGGCGGACGATTACATGACAAAACCGTTCAGCCCGAGTGAGCTTGTCGCCCGGGTAAAGGCGCATCTTGCGAGATATGAGCGTCTGATCGGCAGCAATGCAGAGGAAAACCAGATTATAGAGATCCGCGGGCTTAAGATAGACACTACAGCCAGACGGGTGTGGGTGAACGGGGAGGAAAGGTCCTTTACAACAAAGGAATTTGACCTGCTGACATTTCTGGCCGGGCATCCGAACCATGTGTACACAAAGGAAGAGCTGTTCCGTGAGATCTGGGATATGGAGTCTATCGGAGATATTGCCACAGTTACTGTGCATATTAAGAAAATCAGAGAAAAGATCGAGTATGACACTTCGCATCCTCAGTATATAGAGACCATATGGGGTGTGGGATACCGGTTTAGAGTGTAGTGGAGAAAGGAGCCGAAACAGGCTCCTTTCTTTACAATTCCTTAGCTTGTAAACAGGTGCAACGTGTGATAGTATAGCTTTGTAAATGATCCGGTGCCCATGAACAGTTTTGGCTGTGCGGGGCACCGGATTATAGAGTAAAAAACAGGAGATTTGAGCTTATGGAAGAGAAAAAGAAAAGCCCCAGACGGGTCAGATTAACTACTATGCAGATCGTGGCGCTGGGTTTTTTTGGAGTGATTTTTCTTGGCGGCGTGCTCTTGTGGCTGCCGTTCAGCAATCAGAAGCCCATTGAGTTCATAGACGCGCTTTTTACATCTGTGACCTGTGTCTGTGTGACCGGCCTTGTGACAGTGGTCCCGGCGGAGCAGTTCACACTGGCAGGACAGGTGATCATGATGCTCCTCATACAGATTGGAGGACTGGGTGTGATCGCATGTACCATGTCCTTTTTTCTCATATTGGGAAAGAGGATAAGCATGAAAGGAAGGATTCTGATCCAGCAGGCATACGGACTGGATACCCTGTCGGGGCTGGTAAAATTTATTATTCGGATTCTGAAAGGAACGTTTCTCGTAGAGGGGATTGGCGCGGTCCTTTTTATGATTAAATTTATTCCCGAATTCGGAGTGCTTCGGGGGATATGGTACGGCGTATTCCACTCCATTTCTGCGTTCTGTAACGCAGGCGTGGACATTATCGGAAACAGCAGTTTTATAGAGTATGCGTCTTCGCCGCTCATCAATTTTACGACCATGTTCCTTATCGTGTCAGCCGGCCTCGGGTTTACCGTGTGGCATGACGTCGCGTCAAATATCAGGGCTGTGATGAAGGAGAAAATGCCGAAAAGGCGGATTGTGACCAAGCTGGGACTGCAAAGTAAAGTTGTTATCACCATGACGTTATTTCTGCTGCTTTCAGGAACGCTGGGCTACTTTATTCTCGAATACAATAATCCGGCCACAATGGGAGATATGAACGTGTTTGAGAAGTTTATGGCATCGGCCTTTCAGTCGGTGACGACCAGGACGGCCGGATTTGCAACAGTATCTCAGGCTGCTCTGACAGAAAGCTCCCGGCTGCTGGGATGCGTGCTGATGTTTATCGGAGGCTCTCCGGGAGGTACGGCCGGTGGTATCAAGACTACGACAATGGCTATGGTCCTGCTGACAGTGCTCTGCGTCCTCCGGGGCAAAAGGGATACGGAATGTTTCGGACGAAGGATCGAGATGGATGTGGTCAGATCTGCGATCACGATTTTGATCATTACGTTCACTTTCTGGCTGTGCGGTGTGGCTGCCCTTACTATATTTGAGCCGGGAAAAGACGTGCTCAACCTGATGTATGAAGCCTCTTCCGCTATGGGAACAGTAGGTCTTTCTGCTGACCTGACTCCATATCTGACCAGAGGAAGCCATGTAGTCCTCATGATCTTGATGTATGTGGGACGTATCGGGCCGATGACAATGGCCCTGGTGTTCGCAGGACGCGCAAATAAGTCTGCTCAGTTCAGAGAGCTGCCGGAAAAGCGGGTTATGATAGGTTAACGTCAGATAACACGAAGAGACAGCGGTATCTTAAAAATTAATGACAGAAAGGAAAATATCATGAAAAAGCAATATGCGGTTTTAGGACTTGGAAGTTTTGGGTGGAGTGTTGCCACAACACTGGAGACTATGGGATGCGATGTCCTTGCAGTGGATGAGTCCTACGAAAAAATTCAGGAAATATCGGAGCAGGTGGCGTATGCGATCAAGGCAGACGTGTCCGACCCGGAAGCGCTGGAGGCTCTGGGAAGCAGGAATCTGGACGGGGTCGTGATCGCTGTTTCGGAAAATTTTGAGGCGAGCATCATGGCAACCATGCTCTGTAAGGAAATGGGCATCCCCAAGGTACTGGTAAAGGCAAAAGATAAGCTTCAGGGCTCGATCCTGGAGCGCGTGGGGGCGGACATCGTTGTCTATCCTGAAATTGATATGGGAAGCCGGGTGGCAAAGAATCTGGTTGCAAGGGAATTTACGGACTGGATCTCGCTTTCCAGCGATTACAGTATGGTAGAAACAGTCGTGCCGGAGAAGTGGGTTGGAAAGAGCCTGGCTGAATTAAAGGTCCGTGAGCGGTTTGGCATCAATGTTGTGGGGCTTATTCTCGGCAGGGAAGTAAATGTGACGTTTGATCCTGCAAGTCCGCTGCCTGCGGAAGGAATCCTTATTCTGATCGGCGCAAATGATATTCTTGAAAAGTTTGACGCGAAGAAAAAGTAAACATTGGCAGGGGGAGAAGCATAAAAAATTATGATCACGAGTACATCAAACCAGAAGGTAAAGGAACTGATCCGATTAAGAGAAAAAAGCAAAGTGCGGGACGAAGAAGGAATCTTTCTTGTTGAAGGCCCCCGCATGGTGGAGGAGATTCCGGCGGAGTGGATTGACTGCCTGTATATATCGGAAAGCTATGAGAAGAGGTGCCCGGAACAGATCGCTGCAGCCACAGCGGCAGGTGTCAGTACAGAAATTCTTTCGGACGAAGTATTTGCCCGGGTATCTGATACAAAGACGCCCCAGGGAATACTGGCAGCCGTACATATGATAAGATACAGCTTTGCTGATATCCTGGGAGTGAAGAAGACTCCGGCCCATACTCATGTACAGCGTTCATTTATGCAGGAGCCGTTTGAACAAAAATTTTCCATAAAGGACGGCGGCTCGGGCAGGGCGAAACTGCCTCTTGTTCTCGTGCTGGACAATCTGCAGGATCCCGGCAACATGGGAACAGTCTTCCGATCGGCGGAGGCTGCAGGGGCGTCGGGCATCCTTATGAGCAGAGACTGTGTGGATGTATATAATCCGAAGGTGATACGATCTACAATGGGGGCCATCTTCCGACTTCCGTTTTTTCGTACAGATGATCTGCCGGCGGCGGTAAGAGATCTGAAGGCCGGAGGACTGCGGGTGTATGCAGCTCATCTGGAGGGAAGGCGGACTTATGACGGAGAAGATTACCGGAGGGGGTGCGCGTTCCTGATCGGAAATGAGGGGAACGGGCTGCGTCCGGAAATTGCAGAGTGCGCGGACTGCCGGATCCGTATTCCCATGGAGGGAAGCACAGAGTCGCTGAATGCTGCGGTGGCAGCTTCAATCCTGTTGTTTGAGGCTGCAAGGCAGCGAAGAGGAAAATAGAACAGAACTGTAATACAGCTATACAAAGGCAAAATGGAAGCGAAATGCGCCGAGGCAGCAATGCCGACGGCGTTTTTTGATAAAGAAATAGGACCATTTTCTGTCTGTGCCGGCGGAGTGTGGTCACAGTGTAATAGTTGGATGAATTTTTATTCATATATATTGCATTTTTATACATAAATGTGTATACTGGTATCGTCCGGCAAAAATCATTTTTGGAGGAAGCGTATATGGAGCCGCTGCTTGATCTGTCAAAAGAATACGGCCTGGTCCTTGATGGAGGAGGAGCCAGAGGGGCATATCAGATTGGCGCGTGGAAAGCGCTCCGAGAGGCGGGGGTGCGCATAAATGCTGTGGCAGGGACATCGGTGGGAGCTCTGAACGGTGCTCTGATCTGCATGGACGACCCGGAGAAGGCGGAGAAGATTTGGCAAGAGATCACATTTTCCCAGGTCATGGATGTGGATGATACGTGGATGAGACAGCTTTTTGAAGGCGGGCACAGGATTGGGGAGATCCTGGCGGAGGCAAAGAGGATCCTGGGCGAGCGCGGAGTAGATATTACGCCTCTTAGAAATTTGATCCGGGAGAATATCGACGAGGAGAAAATACGGGATTCGGGAAAGGAATTCTGCATTCTTACATTTTCTCTCACAGATTTTAAGGAACTGGATTTAAGTATCTCGGATATTCCGGCAGGAAAGCTGAAGGATTACCTGCTGGCCAGCGCATATTTGATTGGCTTTCGCAATGAAAGAATGGACGGAAAGCGTTATATTGACGGAGGTGTGGTCAATAATGTGCCGCTGGGTTCGCTTGTGAGACGTGGCTATTCGGATATTATTGAGATCCGCATATACGGACCGGGCAGAGAACCACGGGTGAAGTTTCCAAAAGACGGGGAACTGTACCGGATCGGCCCGCGCGTCAAGCTGGGAAGCATTATCGAATTTGACCGCAGGCGCAGTGCAAAGAATCTGAAGATCGGATATTATGATGCAAAAAGAATGCTTTACGGACTGGAAGGAATCATTTATTATATAGATCAGGAGCATGAGGAGGACTGGTTTGAGCGCCGGATGCGACATGTCAGCGATATTGAGAAAGCAGAGCTGGCGGTCGTGCTGAAACTGCCGTTTCGAAGTACAGACAAAGAACTGTATATGGCCATGCTGGAAGCCAGTGCTAAACAGCTGCAGATTCCAAAATACAGAATCTATACAGTAGATGAGCTGCTTCTGCTGGTCCGTGAGAAATATGAGAGCAGAGCAGATGTGCCGGATGCGGAACGGCATGGGGACTGCGTTGGCGGGGAAACCGGCGGAAGAGGTGAAGAAGATAGACTGCCGGGATTTGTACACACTTTAATACAGATAGAAAGGGACAGGATTATGGATTTAAAAGGAAGGAATTTTCTGACATTAAAAGATTTTACAAAAGAAGAGATCGTTTATCTGCTTGACTTGGCGGCGGATGTGAAGGAAAAGAAGAAAAAGGGGATCCCTGTGGATCATTACAAGGGAAAAAACGTGGCTCTGATCTTCGAAAAAGACAGCACCCGTACCCGCTGTGCCTTTGAGGTGGCGGCCCATGATATGGGAATGGGCGCGACCTATCTGGGGCCAACAGGCTCTCAGATAGGGAAGAAAGAGAGTATAGAAGACACGGCAAGAGTGCTGGGCCGGATGTATGACGGCATTGAGTACCGGGGATTCGGACAGGAAATCGTGGAGGAACTTGCGAAATACGCGGGGGTTCCGGTGTGGAACGGTCTGACGAACGAATACCATCCTACTCAGATGCTGGCGGACATGCTGACTATCCGGGAGCAGTTTGGAAAGCTGGAGGGCTTAAAACTGGTGTACATGGGCGATGCCCGCTATAATATGGGTAACTCACTGATGGTGGCCTGCTCCAAACTGGGCATGCATTTCGTTGCCTGCACCACAGAAAAATATTTCCCCAACGAAGAACTGGTCGAGACGTGCCGCGGCTACGCCGAAGAATCCGGCGCCACGATCACATTGACAGACGACGTGAAAGCAGGAACAAAAGATGCCGATATCATATACACAGACGTGTGGGTGTCAATGGGTGAACCGGATGAAGTGTGGGAAGAACGCATCCGCGAACTGAGTCCCTATAAAGTCACAAAAAAAGTCATGGATAACGCAAAAAAAGACGCAATTTTCCTGCACTGCCTGCCGGCATTCCATGATCTGAAGACAAAAATCGGAAAAGAAATGGGAGAACGGTTTGGAATAGAAGATATGGAAGTAACAGACGAAGTCTTCGAATCCGAACAGTCAAAAGTATTCGACGAAGCAGAAAACCGTATGCATACAATAAAAGCTGTAATGATGGCTACGCTTTGATCAAAAGGGGTCTTCAAAAGGGGTCAGACCCCTTTTGAAAGAGTTGTCTGATTTTGGAAGGAAATGTCACATGAAAACAGCAATTTTGAAAATGCTGCGGGAAACGGACGGTTATGTCTCCGGGCAGGAAATCTGCGCAAAGCTCGGAGTTTCCCGTACGGCAATCTGGAAGGTCATATGCCGGCTTCAGGAGGAAGGGTATCAGGTGGAGGCGGTACGAAGCAGGGGCTATCGGATCGTGGACGGCCCGGATGTTGTGACATCCGAGGAAGTGACTAGTCTGACCAGTACAGAGTGGGCGGGAAAGACAGTTGTATATTATCCAGAGACAGATTCAACAAATCTCAGAGTGAAGCATTTGGGAGATGAGGGCGCGCTTCATGGTACGCTGGCCGTCGCGGACAGACAGACTGCGGGGCGGGGCAGACGAGGGCGGTCCTGGGAGTCGCCCGGCGGTTCCTGCATTTATATGTCTTTGCTCCTGCGCCCGGATATAGCGCCGGATAAAGCTCCAATGCTGACCCTTGTCATGGCCTGCAGCACAGCAGAGGGCATTAGAGACTGTGAAGATGTGGAGGTTCAGATAAAGTGGCCCAATGATATTATTATCGGCGGGAAAAAGCTGGCGGGTATTCTGACTGAGATGAGTACCCAGGTAGACTATATTAATCATGTCACGGTAGGGGTAGGAATTAATGTAAATATCAGAAAATTTCCGAAGGAGATACAAAATACGGCTACATCTCTTTGCCTGGAAACTGGGAGGCCGATAAAACGTGCTCCTGTTATAGCGGCGGTAATGCGACGATTTGAAGAAAACTACGGGATATTTATGCAGACAGGAGATATGTCCGGCCTGATGGGAAAATACAGCCGCTTTCTGGTGAACAGGGGCAGAGAAGTACTGATACTGGAAAAAGGTTCAGATTACCGGGCGTATGCAGAAGGAATCAACCGAAAAGGCGAATTGGTTATCCGACGGGAAGACGGCACGAAAGAAAACATCTGTGCAGGAGAAGTATCTGTGCGTGGAATATATGGATATGTCTGAAAAAATATAGATATATCTGACAGCTTTAACAAAAAGGGTCAGACCCCTTTTGATAAAGCTGTCAGATAATTTGGAAGAGGAGAGCTATGAACGAGGAAATTGTTTTATGTGCGGCCAGCTCATACGAGCAGAAATTTTATCTGAATCCGGAGTTTGATGCGCTGCCGGAAGCGATTAAACAGGAACTGCAGATTATGTGTGTGCTTTATACGGAGGATGTGGGAGGTATCCTGCTTCTTGTGTTTGATGAGGAGGGAAACCTTGAGTTGAAGGTAGATCATGAAGAGGGGGATTTTGCCTTTGATGAGATTGGAAGTGTGCTTAAAATAAAGGAACTGCAGCAGAAGAAGCGTGAACTGTTTGAGTCGCTGGAATTGTTTTTTAAGGTGTTTTACCTGGGCCAGGAGCTTGAGGAGTAAAAAAAGGACGCGGGGCGCGTCCTTTTTTTTAATGATCTGCGTGCGAGGGTTATATCTTCCGGAGGACTTCGAGAAGACGGGTATTGTCTTCTGGCATCATGATGCAGAAACGGATGAATTCGCCGTCCAGACACTGGAAGGAGCTGCAGTCACGTATCATCAGATTGTTTTTGATGCACCGCTCAAATGCGTCGAAAGAGGTGACGTCTGGGTTCTGGATTTTGAGGAGCAGGAAATTGGCATAGGGGTAATATGCCCTGAAAGCAGGAAGTTTTTTTGCTTCCGTATACATCCGTTCGCGCTCGGAAAGGATAAGGCTCCGCGTTTTTTGAATATACTCTTTGTCCCGGAACATGATTTCTCCCGCAAATGCACCGATGCTGTTCAGTGACCAGGGAATCTGTTTTTCCTTCATCTTTTTTAGAAAGGTTTTATTTCCTGTGATTCCATATCCCAGACGCATTCCTGGCGCGGCGAAAAACTTGGATACGCCCCGCAGCACCATAAGATTTGAATATGTCCGTGTGAAAGGGATAGCAGTTATTTCGCTGATATCCGGGGCAAACTCGGCGTACGTTTCGTCTACCATGACAAAGATATCCTTTTTGGCGCAAAAGGCAAGAATTTTTTCCATATCGCCATTTAATATCGCAGAGGATGTGGGATTGTTCGGATTACAGAGAATCAGAAAATCATAACCGCTGTTCAGAGTGCGGCACAGATCATCTGCATCAAGCTTGAAATCTGCGGATGCATCCAAATGATAGTATTCCTGCGTGCTTCCGGAAAATGATAGTTCTCGGGAGTATTCAGAGTAAGTAGGGCCAAGAACAAGGGTATGCCTGGGGGCGCGCGCCTCGATCAGGAGTGCGATCAGCTCGCTGGACCCGCTGCCGGGCAGGATGAAATCAGCCGGAATACCGCAGTATCCTGCGATAATTGTGCGAAGGGCGGTGTATTCCCTGTCCGGGTAGGAAGAGAGAAGATCCAGATTGGCTGCAATGGAATCCTTCACGCGGGCAGACAGCCCGAGAGGATTTACGTTGGCTCCAAAATTGACAATATCTTCCTTTTTCAGACTATAATATTGGCAGATTTTTTCGATATCACTTCCGTGAAATACAGGTCTTGTGTCCATGTGTTTGCACTCCTTTTTCTATTCGACCGGGGCGGGTCTATTTTGTCTCAAAAAGAATACCCAGTGTATTCGGGCCACAGTGGCAGGAGATAGTACAGCTTGCCCGGGTAATATGGATCTCATCAAAATGCATTGTCTCTTCTACTGCTTCCTTCACCAGCTTAATATACTCGTCTGAAATTCCTGAGTGGGTGATAAAAAGCAGTTCAGGGTTGATATCTGCGTGCCGGGCAAGTTCGTCTTTTACATATTTAACAAGGACCTTATCAAGGGAGCCTCTGTATTTTTTCCCTACTCCCATACTGCCGTCCCGGTTGTCCACCTGGATGCAGGGCTTGAGTTTCAGCATATTAGCACCCAGAGCGGCTACGGAGGAACAGCGCCCGCCCGCGTGGAGGAAGGTGAGCGTATCCAGGATAAAGCTGGCGTGGCATTTGGAGGTGCGCGCTCTCAAATTCCGGGCTATGGTCTCGGCATCCAGTCCCTGGCGGATCATTTTCCCGGCGGCGACAACCAGAAGCCCTGTTCCGGTTGAGAGATTGCAGCTGTCTATTACATGGACGTGTCCCAACTCTTGCGCCGCGAGGCAGCAGTTCTGATATACGCTTGAAAGCGCACTGCCAAGATTAATATGGATAACATCATAGCCCTGTTCTACCCAGGGTCTGAAATGCGCCACATACTCTTCCACATTTACAGCGGCGGTTTTGGGAAGGATTTTCCGGTCGTAATAGGCCTGGTAAATCTCTTTCGGCGTAATATCTACATTATCTTTATAGTCTTTTCCGTCCAGTATGATGTGGAGCGGAAAATAATTAACTTGGTACCGTTCTTTTAATTCTGAATCCAGATCGCAGGTGCTGTCTGCACTTAGGATGATTTTATTATTCTTATTTTCTTCAGACATAATCCGACCTCCAAAAAAATCTACAGAAAATCAAGGTTCTTCTGGGTATTATAGCACGATTTGAAAGTTGGGAAAAGAGAGGTATGTGTCAAGTAATCGTTGGCACTTTTTCTTATTTATTGATGTCAGTTTATT
>ERZ1643250.1664-NODE-1664-length-18305-cov-115.715123_pt1 | contig 18305 bp, 19 predicted proteins | sample MGYA00579262_ERZ1643250 | MGnify/ENA primary metagenome ERZ1643250 (study PRJEB29033, sample SAMEA4952265) | chicken gut metagenome | biome: Broiler Chicken; feature: Gastrointestinal Tract; material: Caecum | place: Ireland | collected 2018 | study: Broiler... | reverse complement strand
TCCATTATGGGCGCACGAAGCTACCTGCCCTGCAACGGTTTTTTTCTTTCCCCGTCTGGCGGGGCAGGATAGCTTGGCTTATTCGGTTTATTCTTGGTCTTGTGCGGCTGCCTCTTTCAGCCGTGAAAAGCTCTCATCGCTGATAATGTGTTCAATCCGGCAGGCGTCGGCCTCCGCAGTCCTGGGGTCAACGCCTGCGGCGATAAGCTGCTCGGTAAAAAAGCAATGGCGCTCATAGATTTTTTCGGCAACCTCGCGGCCCACATCGGTCAGATGGAGAAAGTGATCCTCGTCCATTGTGAGAAAGCCGCCGTCCCGCAGGGTAGCCACTGCATGGCACACGCTGGGCTTTGACACCTCCATGTGCCGGGCCACATCTACGGAGCGTACCATACCGAGTTTCTTTTGGAGAACAAGGATGGTTTCCAGGTAGTCCTCCCCGGACGCATGAAGTTTCATCAGTACCTCCTTATTACGAATTAAACGCTTAACTTCCAATTTGCAGAAGCCGTCTGCAAATCGACCAGCCTGTGGTATAGCCCGTTTTCCTTCATCAGTTCCTCATGGGTTCCATTTTCGGCTACAACACCATCCGACAGTACAATGATGTTATCAGCAGCCTCGACCGTTCTCATTCTATGGGCGATAATAAGAACCGTCTTTCCTTTGACCAGCTTTGAAATTGCATTTTGAATTTCTGTTTCATTGTCTACATCAAGAGAGGCCGTAGCTTCATCCAGGAGAATAACCGGAGCATCTTTCAAAAGGGCGCGGGCAATAGAAAGGCGCTGGCACTCGCCGCCAGATAATGTAGAACCGTTTTCTCCGATCACCGTCTGATAGCCGTCCGGCAATTTTGAAATAAATTCATCACACTGAGCCGCTTTAGCTGCAGCAATTACTTCCTCGTCCGTAGCGTCTTTCTTGCCAACACGAATATTCTCCATGATGGTGTTGTTAAAAAGTACGACATCTTGAAAAACGATAGAGTAATTTTTCATCAGCATGGTTGAATTGAGTGGGGCAATATCGGTTCCACCTAAAAGTATTCTTCCTCCATCCAGCGGATAGAATTTTGCCGCCAGCTTTGCAACGGTACTTTTGCCTCCACCAGATGGGCCGACTAATGCTGTGACTTGTCCCTGCTTTGCGGTAAACGAAACATCCCGCAGCACTGGTTTGCCTTTTTCGTAAGAAAACCGGACATGGTCGAAAGTAATATCGTATCCGTTTGTACGGATCTCTTTCTCTCCGGTTTCTTCCGGGTAATTTTCAATTTCTTTCAAGCGGTTCACTTGAAGCTGTACGGAAAACAGCTCTGCCATATTTGCCATTGCCCCGGAAAGCGGATCATACAGGCGGGAAGCAGCAATCAAAAACAGGATATAGGTAAACAGGGATGTATCTCCATTTACCACAAGACTGTTACCCACAACAATTACCGTTGCCAAACCGAGCCGCAGGAACATCTGTCCAGTTGTCAGCAGGCTTGCTGTCGTCATTTCAGAGGAAATCTGTGCCTTTTCCGCAGCATCCATCTTCGCATCCAGTTTGCGGAGATAATCTTCCTCCTGATTGCAGGCTTTTATATCCTGTACGGTTTCCAAACATTCCTGAATGCCTTCGGCCAGTTCTAATCTGGTGTTCATATGCTTTTTGCAAAGTTTTTCCTGACATTTCCGGGACAGGATTACGATTGCAAAGGAAATCGGAGCTACCCAGAGAAGCGCCAGCCCCATCTGCCAGTTGAAGATCAACAGACCAATACAAACAATACCAGTTGAGATAACAGCTCCAAAGAATTGCGGAACTGTATGGGAAAATGCGTGTTCAAAATTTGCACAGTCCCCCATAATGGTGCTTGTCAGATCAGCAAGATCGCGCTGATGGAAAAAGGTCAGCGGAAGAGTACGCAATTTTTCCGCAAGACCAATGCGCCGCCTTGCGCTTTCGTCATAGGTTCCGAGATATGTTGCAGTGTACTGGCAATAGTGGAATATAAAAACAACGGCTAAAATCACTATTCCAATCACCGTATAAACGATGGCGCTGATTTCCGGTGCATTCGTTCCCAAAACAGGCGCAAGAAGTTGATTGAGGACGATGGCCAGAAGAATAACCGGAAACATAAGACTGATATTTGCCAGTACGGAATAAATAATTCCTTTCAGCAGGTCTTTTGCACCCTGATCGCTTAACGCATACTTGTTCTTCAATGCTTTAATCATGCTGTTCGCCCTCCTTTCCGACCTTCCATGCAATCGATGTCTGGTAATCCTTCCACATGGAGGAATAAATTCCATTTAAGTTTAATAGTTCTTCGTGTGTTCCCCTTTCTGCAATCTGTCCATCCTTAAAGACCAGAATGAGATCTGCATCCTGTATCGTAGAAAGCCGGTGGGCTATCATCAGAACAGTTTTATTTTGGGTCAACCGCTCAAAGGCAAGCTGTATCTGATGTTCGTTCTCGGCGTCTGCAAATGCTGTGGCTTCGTCAAGCACGATAATAGGAGCATCTTTTAAGACTGCTCTTGCCAACGCAATCCTCTGGTTTTCGCCGCCTGAAAGATAAGTACCTCCTGTTCCAACGAGCGTATCAAGTCCATCCGGGAGCCGGTCAATAATATCTTTGCACTGTGCTTCATTGGCCGCTTTCATCACTTCTTCCCTGGTGGCGTCTGGACGGGCCGCCTTAATATTATTAAGTAAGGTATCTTTGAACAGACGGGTATTCTGAAACACAAAAGCAACTCTTTTCATCAGTTCTCGTTTTTCAATATTGCGGACATCCACGCCGCCAATCGTAACGGAACCTGACTGAACATCATAAAATCGGGGGATGAGGCTTGCCGCCGTACTTTTACCACTGCCAGAAGCTCCAACAAGCGCAACCGTTTTCCCTGCTGGAACCACAAAGCTGATATGGTCTAAGGCTTTTTCTTGGGCACCTGGATAGGAAAAAGATACATCCGAAAACACAATCGAAGCGTCTGCCGGAATCATAGGATGCTCCGGCTCCTTTAATGGCTTTTCCTGCAAAATTTCGTCCACTCGGCTGACTGCGCTTTTTGCGGCCATAAGCTGCTCACTGGCAAACATGATACGGTTCATCATAGTTGCACAGACCGGGGTAAACAGACTATAAAACAGGAAATCCAGTACAACATTTTCATAAGCCGCCTGTCCGCTGATCCCAGATAGAATAAACATAACCACCGGAATGAGCAAAACAAATGTGCCGTTCAGCGTTACTGTAAATCCGGTAAGAGGAATACGACATTTCAAAGCATACCCGGAAGCAAATTTCTCATATTCTTCTATCGCTGCATGGAAATTTTTGAAGGAGTAAATTGTCTGCTGAAACACCTTTACAACAGGGATACCGCGAATGTATTCCACGGCCTCTTTGTTCATTGTTTCCAATGCGGTCATATACTTGCCCATAAACTGTGCATTATCTCCACCCATCATCTGTTTCAAAAAGATGACGCTGATCCCCATAGGTATCAGACAGCAAATTCCCAGCCGCCAGTCAAAGAGGAAAATCAAAACAATAACCGCAACCGGCATGACGGCTGCACCGGTCAAATCCGGGAGCTGATGGGCCAGGAACCCTTCTGTAAGTCCTGCATTATCATCAATGATTTTCCGCAGCCGTCCACTGGCATTTTGGCTGAAATAGCCCAACGGCAGTGTCACAATATGGTGAATTGCTGTTTTCCGCATATTGGTCGCTGTACGAAACGCCGCCAGGTGGGTACAGTTCAAAGCGATGAAATAAATTAAAATACTTGCTGCTGCAAACACGACTGCTATCCACGCATAACGAGTACTTTCCGTTGCAAGAGATATATCCCCCGCAGCGAATGCCTGGATCAAATCACGGATAACAAGCCATATACAAACAAAAGGCAGCATAGATAAAATGGTACTGATCCCGGAGAGAACACATCCCAAAACGGTCAAAACATGGAATTTCCCTGCATATCCGAACATTCTGGACAGTTCTCCATTTTTTTGCTTATCCATAAGCAAGGCTCCTTTCGCAATAATAGACGAGTTAGCACCTTCTAACCAGTCTATTATCATAAAATCATTCAGTTGTTTCTGCCACTCCATACAGAGCGTATCTATCCAATCAGACACATAATTCATTGACACATAAGGCAGGAATATAAGCGGGACAAATTTTCCTGTAACGGAAATGTTTCTACATGACCTTCATCAACGAAATGCAGAACCCGATTGCAAGTCATAGCGGCAAATTCATAATCGTGGGTAATGATTAAAATGGTCTTTCCTTTTTGCGCCAGAGCTTTCAAATGCTCCGATATTCTCATCATATTTTTGAAATCAAGACCGCTGGTAGGCTCATCCAAAATCAAAACGGGGGTATCTATCCAATCCGATACAGCGAGAGCGAGCCGTTGTTTCTGTCCGCCGGAAAGAGTAGCGGGATGCCGTTCTTTCCATTCAAACAAACCATATAGTTTTAGCAGATCATCGCGTTGCTCCTGGGTACTGCCTTTTCCGTTTAATAGCAGTTCTTCTTCTACGCTGTCCCCAAACAACTGGCAATCTGTATTTTGCATAACAAAGTAGGCAAAATTCTTCCTTTTGCCTTTAGATACCTTTGTCCCGTTATATATGACCTGACCCTCTTTTTCCTTTTGCATACCACAAAGAATATTCGACAAAGTAGTTTTTCCTATTCCGTTATGGCCTACAATCGCAATCAGGTCGCCAGCATACGCCCGAAAAGATATATCGTGGAAAACCGGATGTTTGCGATAGGAAAACGTCAAATCCTTTACCTCCAGCGTCATATCTTTTTCTTTTGTAGGGGGAATATCTACTTCAATATGGTGTAAATCTGCCGCCCGTATTCCTATGGCTCGTCTTTTTTCTTCTGGAATAGAGAGCAGTTCTCCCGCCGTCCATTCTTCTTTTATGCTCCCGTTTTCCATATAAAGAAAACGGTCTGCAAGGTCAGTAAGATAATAAAGCCGGTGTTCAGCAACAATGATTGTGTGGCCTTCCGCTTTTAGTCCACCCATCAAATTTTTAAGCGCCTCAACGGAATACATATCCAAATTGGCCGAAGGTTCATCAAACACATAAATTTCCGGGTCAACAGCATTGACGGAGGCCACCGCTATTTTCTGTTTTTCTCCGCTGGACATCGGATAAATTTCTTTCCCGCGCAGCATATCTCCGTTAATACGTTTGATCGCACTTGAAACCCGTCCATCCAGTTCTTCATACGGAACGCCATAGTTTTCACACCCGAACGCAATTTCATCCTCTGTAATACTGGCAAAAAACTGGCTCTTTGGATCTTGAAAGATTGAACCTACTTTTTTCCCGATTTCATACAGAGGATATTCCGATATGCTGCGTCCCAGCAGTGTGACTCGCCCTTTCAGCGTCCCTTCGTAAAATTGTTCAGCTAACCCGTTTATCAATCGTGTTAAAGTTGTCTTTCCGCAGCCGCTCCCTCCAGTCAGAACAAGGAACTCGCCCTTTTTTATATCGAGGCTGATATGATGGATACTTTCTGTTTCGGCTCCCGGATATTCAAAAGATACATCTTCAAACTGGATAACGGATCGCCTTGCTTTATCATTTACCATTATGCTACCGTCCTTTCCAGCACAAAATAGAGTGCGGTTACGCAAACAGCAACCACGCACATAATCCAATCTCTTTTTTGAAATTCTATCTTCCTGCGGCAGGTATGTTTTCCCGGATTGGAAATCCCCCTGCTTTCAGCAGAAGCTGCGAGTTCCTCAGCTATTCTGGATGAACGGAAAATAACAGGCGTAACAATATACTCCATTGCGTCCAGAGGATGTTTCCATGACAACAGCTTTCGCAGCCGAAGTGAGGCAAACACATCGGAAAATTCACTGCGCACAGTAGGGAAGAAACGCAACATGAAGGTTACGGGCAGGGCAATTCCATCAGGAGCGTGGATTTTTTTAAAAACTGCTACAACTTCTCCCGGCGGCATACCAATCACGGGCTGCGCAGCCATAACCATCATCAAAATACGCAGCACCATGAACAGGAACATTTCCGGCATAAGAATGGTAATGCCCTGTCCTCCTGAAAGCAGCCTTAACACGATAAAAACACCGCAGACGATTAGATATTTTATTGTCTGCCTGCCAAAGCCCTGAATAATCAAATACACGCTCAAAACGCCCAAAAGTGTGTATATCAAAATGTCGCTTGTGAGCACCGCCACAAGCGACATAGTGAGAACTATGACAAGCAATTTGGTCCGAAAATCAAATTTCATGCTCATAGTTTATTTAATCGCGCCACTCTTTCTGAAGTGCTTCACAATCAGTTTGTTGCTAATCATGCAGCCAAGGACGGCCAGGATAGCGGTGACAGCCAGGCTCAAAAGGACGTACTTCGGATCGGTGTAATACTGGGTCTGAACCTGAACCTGCTGCTCACTGACGCCGGTGGCAAGAAATGCGTCTTTGAAAAACCAAATTTCTGACATACCATGTGCAGCGCGAACCAATGCCGTGATTACCCACGAAATGGACACACGCTTAATGTCATGGTAGGCATCCTTTCCGCACATGGAAAGCTCTGCGATGATACCGCCGCCCAAAAACCACGGAATCATAAATGGCCCCATCATCAATCCGGCGATAATTGCCCACATGATATTGTAGACAAGAGCGGGGCCATGCTTGCCGACTTTCATGCACATATAAACATAGAACGGTGCGAGGATAAGTGCCGCACCTGCGGCGTTAAAAATCATGGAATAGAACAGTGAAGCGCCGGTCAGGGTCGAATAGACCATAAATACAACGAACATGACCGCACAGAAGATACCGATGATTGCCGCGTCTTTGACAGTGTACTTGTTACCTGTCGATTTTTCATTTCCCATTTGGAAATCCTCCTTTGTCTTTCAGAAAGTTAGCACTATCTAACCAGCTACTCAAAAAATAGGCCAGCTTCAAGCGTTCTTTCTGCTTTTATCTGACAAAGGATAGTTTAATATAGCTCAGACTTCTTCGCCACTCCATACGGACCGTTTCTATCCAAACGGACACTCTTTCTGAACTCTGTTGGAGAACTGCCATACATTTCCTTGAAGGCAGAAGTAAATTTGTTCGGATTTTCATATCCGATTTTGCTTGCAATCTCCGTCACCGGTAACTCTGTCTCAAGCAGCAGCTTTTGAGCAACTTGAAGCCGATAGGTGCGAAGGTAGGAATAAACAGAGGTTCCGTAAACTCCCCGGAAACATTTTTTCAACGCAGTTGTAGAAATCTTAAATTTTTGAGAAAGCTGCTCAATCGTGTGGTGTGTCGTTAAATCTTCCGTGATATATGACGCTACGGCCTTAATCAATGCAACTTGATTTTGATTGTAATAATCCGTCTGCAAAACTTCTTCTGCTGTATTGAGATCGCTTAAAAAAAGGAGCAGTTCCAGCATTTTAATTTTCATGTATCCCGGTTTTCTTTTTTCCCGGACATGATAGAGCTCTGAAAAAATATGTTCAATAGACGGGTTCGCCCGCATAATGCAGCAGCGGTTTCCTTCGCATATATATTTTTGTATGTAGTGCAGATCAATATTTAGCAGTTCCATAATCCGCCGTACCTCCGGCAACAACTCATCCAAATTGATGATAATGGAAATGCCGTGATAGTGGTTCAGGGGAAAACACGAGTTTGACTTTCTCTTCATCATAGAACTGATAGACAAGTCACCTTCCGCCATATAGCAACAGCTATTTTCACCAAAACTACACTCAAATCGCCCGATTAAACAATGGTTGATCTCTATCATGTTTTTTGCGGTAGCCTGGTTTTGGTTGCAATATCCTATGTGCATATCGTTGTAGTAAAGCTCAATACCCGGAAAAACCTGATAAACAGTAATCCGTCCATATCCCGTTTCATTCGACAGCCTGAATATTTTACAGTCCTGACACAATTCGTCTTTGGCTTCTTCCGGGGAACCATATAGTTTCATTCCCTCAAATTTATCTGGCAATTCTGACTGTGATAAAATCTCAATCGCGCCAGAGAGTGTTTGTTTGTCATAGGCAAGCACTTCCTACGCCTCCCTTCGGTTTGATGTGGCTAACCATTTTCAGTATAGGCGCGATAACGAGTGATGTCAAATGTTTTTCTGGCAAAAAGAAACAGAGGAAAATCCTCTGTTTCCGGATAGTGTTAGGTATAAATCAATTCTTGAAAAATAACTTCCTCCGCCTGTGCTTTCAGCGTGTTCATCAGCCCCACCCAGCGCATGGAGTCACGGGCTTTCAGTTCTTCGGTGACGCCCGCCGCTTCCATCATACGGGGCAGCATGGCGTCCATCCGTTCACGCGCCTCCCGGTCAATCTCCAACAGGTGCGGGTACAGCTTTTCGCTCAAAATCAAGCTGCTGTAAAGGCCGGGCCGGTGTTCCTTCAGGTAGCGTTGCCGCATACGGCCATACTTGCCAATGGGGGCCTCCGGCTGCTCGGAAAGTTTCAGGTCGGGGATGTAGTAATCTCCGCAGCGGGTGTAAGTCAATTTGCTCATGTTCATCCTCCTTTGCACTGTGACGGTTAAACTGCGGCGCTGGCCGGTAAAGCGGCCTTGCGCGGCTCCTGCCTGGGTAACTGGCTGACGGGGATAAAAACGCCCTTTTCCATGTCCTCGGCCCGGATCGCGGCCTTTGCTGCCTCCACCTGGGCCCTGCGCTTGGCGTTGTAGCGTTCTTCCCATTCCTTCTGTTTGCCATTGGCCTTGCGGCGCAAGTAGTTCTGGTGAAGCCTGTCCTTGCGTTCCTCCTTCTTCCGCAGTTCTTCCTGTTCCTCCGGGGTCAGGGGAACCGGCTGCAAGGCGGGCGGGATATACCGGCCCACAAAGTTGAAGTAGATTTCAACCTCCTGCGTGGTGTCCTGGCTGCCTTTCCGGGCGCGTTCATGGACAAGGATTTTCTCTACAAACTCGTTGAGCATGGTGTTTGTCAGCGTGTCGAAGTTCTCGTACTTATCAATCAGGGCAATAAACTTCTCCGCAGATTTCCGGCTCTGCTCATAGCCGGTAACGGCCTTTTCCAGTTCCGTGATTTCCGCATGGAGAGCGTCCTGCTCTTTGGCATACTGTGCGTCCAGGGCCTCATACCGGGCGTCCGGCAGCTTACCCAGGGCGTTGTCCTCATAGATTTTGCAAATCAGCTTTTCCAGTTCCCCGGCCCGCTTTTGGGCGGCGGCCAGCCGTTTCCGCTTCTTGGATATGTCGGCGGTCTGCTGGGCGGCCTGCGTTTCCTGGACGGTGCGGATAAACTCGGCCCGGTCATTTTTGGAATACTCCGCGATGGCCCGGAGCATATCGGTTATCAGGGTCAGGACGGCCTCGGCCCGGATGCGGTGCTGTGTGGGGCAAAGGGAGCCGATAGGGTACTTGCTGTACTGGCTGCAAGTAAACTGTGGGTCACGCTTGCCGTTATTGACGCGATGGACATACATCTTGCCGCCGCAGTCGGCGCAGTACATCAGGCCGGTCAGGGGATGGGCCTCGCCCCAGCCGTCCGGGTAGCGCCGGACATTCGCCCGGATGCGCTGCACATTGTCAAAGGTTTCCTGGTCGATGATGGCCTCATGGGTATTCTCGAAAATCGTCCACTCGCTTTCGTCAACATAGTGGCTTTTCTTGTCCTTGAAGTGCTTGCGGGTCTTGAAATTGATGGTGTGGCCCAGGTATTCCCGCTTTTTCAGGATGTTCACAATGGTGGACGATCCCCAGCCGTAGGGGTCTTTGACCGGCTTTGACCTGTTTACGCCCTCGTGAAAGCGGGCCAGATGGACAGCGGGGATTTCAACCTTTGCCTCGGACAGCAGCTTGGAGATTTGATAGGGGCCGTAGCCCTCCATCGTCAGGGAAAAGATGCGGCGTACCACTTCGGCGGCTTCTTCGTCCACAAGCCAGTGTTCCCGCTTTTCGTCCCACAGGTAGCCGTAAATGACAGTGCCGGTCAGGTGCTTGCCGCTCATGCCCTTGGACTTGAACACGGAGCGGATTTTCCGGCTGGTGTCGCGGGCGTAAAACTCGTTCATGATGTTGCGGAACGGGGTAAAATCATCATCGCCTTTCAGACTGTCCACACCGTCATTGATAGCGATCAGCCGGACGCCGCGCTGCCGCAAAATCTCCATGACCTGGCCGACTTTCAGATAGTCACGCCCCAGGCGGCTCATGTCTTTGATAACAATGGCCTCCACCCGTCCGGCCTCGACTTCCTCCATCATCGCCAGAAAGCCGGGACGGTCAAAACGGGTTCCCGATACGCCGTCATCGGTGAAGTGAGTGGGGTTCGGCAGCCCGTTCCGGCGGGCAAATTCCTCTAACATCTGCTTTTGATGGCTTATGGAGTTGCTCTCGCCCTGTAACTCATCATCGCGGCTCAAACGCTCATACAGTGGGGTGATTTTCTCGTTTCTCATGGCTGTACCTCCTGAAATGAAAATGCTCTAAGTGACTGCTTCACTAACCATGACAAAAACCATGATTAAGAAGTCACTTAGAGCATACATCTCCGGCCGCCAGCTTGTAAAGACGGTATTGCCGCACCGCGAAGTGGTCCGGCTTCTGTTTTGCCAGATCCTCGAACATCAGGTCCACCGGATTTTGGAATTCCTCATCATCTTCCCGGACTTCCATGATGTTGAGAAATTCCAGCAGGGTGGCGAAGTTTTGCTCCTCTGCCGGGGCCTCATAGTGGATATAGGCAATAAGCGACGTAAGCAAGAGCTTTTCTGCTTTGTCCCAAAATGGATCACCGCCTTTTCCCTCGCCGCGGGTGTTGGTCATGAGGGTCGTGACCAGCTTCAAAATGTCCTTTTCTGAGTGGATATACACGAACGGATTATAATGCATCGACTTTTTGAAGTTGATGGTGTTGAAGATTTTGATGCGGTAGCCTTTCTTCAAAAAGGCGTTGCCGACCTCCAAAACCGTGGTACCTTTCGGGTCTGTGAGGACATAGGAACTGTGCATTTGCAGGAGATTGGGGGTGATCCAGAAGCGGGTCTTGCCGCTGCCGGAACCGCCTACAATGAGGACATTTTTGTTCCGGGCCGTCTTGGGGTCTTTGGGGCGGCTGGACATGGTGAGGCGTTCGGTCTGGGTCAGGATGATGTTGTCCTCAAACTTGGGGGCCACATACGGCTCGATGTCCTTGGCATTGCCCCAGCGGGCTGAGCCGTACTCGCTGCCGTGGCGGTACTTCTTAGCGTTCTTGCCTTTCAGGTAGACCGCCAACCGCAGCCCCGCACCGCAGCACAGACCAACAGTCAAGTCCAGTGGGTGGAAACTGGGTACAATGCGCCCCAGGGCGTCCGGCAGCACCGACATGAGGGACATCATCTTCTCGGAAAAGTCAGCCCCGACGGCCAGCCGCCAGGCATAGCCCAGATTGGTAGCATAAAGGCCCATCAGGACATAGGGCAGGTTCAGGAGCACAAGGCGTTTGGTGTTTTGGTTCATCGGCCGGCACGCTCCTGTTTCTTTTCCCGCATCTTGCCGGGCACCAGCTCTGCGGCCAGGGCCTTGAACTGCTGCAAACGCTCCAGAACACTGGGGCGTTTTTCTTTCTGGACCAGCTTGGCAGAGTAGTCCTTGAAGGCGGCGGTCAGGGTATCGGCATCCCGCGCCTTGAAGAAAACCAGATACCGGGGCGGATCGTCATGGTTTTTGGTGATGGCGTAGTCCACACCGTACTTATCCAGAATCCGCTTGAAGTCCCGGATGCCGGTTTTCTCGATCTCAATGTTGGCGGCTCCCTGGTCCTGCCGCAGAAGCTGCTTGACACTTTGCTTGCCCACCGGCTTGTCATGCGATTTACCCGCCCTCCACTGCAAGAACTTACGCGCCGCCGCCAGGATCGTCCGGCCCGTCAGCTTGGTGGTGCTGATGGCAAAGTTGATCGTTCTGTTCTCCACATCTTCCTGCATGGGGGTCATCCTCCTTTCCAGCCTGCATCAGGGCCACGATGAAAAAGCCGAACCAGGTACCCGCCGCAAAAAATACCGCGCTCGTCCACATGGTCAGTCCAGCCGGATGGCCACAAAACTCTCGCCGCCCTGCATCAGGATGACGCTGTGCTCTTCCAGAAACTCGGCCAGCTGATACAAGTCCGCTACCTGAAGGGACACGGTGTTGCCAATGTGGTCGATTCGGAAGAAAATCATGGGACCGACCAGGTAGGATTCCTCTCCGATGTCCATGACCTGCTCCGGGCAGTAGCTCATGAGGATGGGCAGACCGGGGATACCATACAGCAGGTCGGCCTCGTCGAAACAAGGCAGATAGTCGGGAGCGTCCTCCAACCGGATGACCGAGAGAGGCATCTCGGGGCCGGCCGTCGCCAGATAGAGGGGACGCTCCGACACGGGCGGGCCAGATACGGGTGTGGTGCTGTCTGCCAGCAGGCTGTTCAGGATGGTTTCGATGGCGCAGACCTTCTCATAGGTCTGCTGTGCGAGGGTGGGTTTCGTTTTGTTCATGGGCGATTCCTCCAATTTTGTTCTTTGTATTTTGTGATTTGTGCCAGCCGTTTAGAGTTTCTGCATTTAATCCAGGCAGATGACCTGCAGGATTTCCCTATCGACCGTAATAAACTTTTGGTGACTGTTCAGGAATTTCAGCACATACTGCAAATCGCCCAGCGAGAGGGAAGCAACAGAGAGTTCCTTGCCCAATCGAAAGAAAACCATTGGACCAATCAGGTAACGTTTACCGGCCACACACGATACTTTCCCAGGAGAATAGCTCATCATAATGGGCATATCGGGCAAACCAAACAGAACATCTGCCCTCTGAAAATCAGGATGATAATCCTGCGCACTCTCCATGCGAATGATGGATAAAGGAATCTCCGGGCCAGTAACTACCAGATAGCCGTTTTCCTGCTGGGTCATAGTGCAATCCAAATCATACACGTCGTAAAAGAATAGTCTGGACACATAAGCCTCCAGCGCCTCCATTGCCTCCAATTCTTCTGAAAAAGTGCTGTCCATCTTCTGTTCGTACATTGAATGTCCTCCTGTCTCTGCATCGTGCCAGCCGGTCAGCGTTCCTGACTGCGCTGGCGCTTTTTCTGCCACTGCTCCAGCAGCTTGATGATGGTATCCTGCATCTGCTTGGGGGTGTAGGATTTCGGGAAATACTTGCGCAGCACATCGTTTTTGATGGTCACACGATCCATTTCGGCCTTCTTTTCCTCGCCCATGATGTCGAAGATGGCATCGTAGGTGCACTTGCCTTCCTGGCTCAGCTTCTTGATGCGCTGAGCCTGGGAAAGAGACGGGGCGTTCTGGGTATCCTGCATGGCCTCCAAAAAATCCCGCTGTTCGGCAGCCGTCAAATAGGACAGCTCCACAGCGGGATTGAAGGAGATTTTCTTTTGGTCCACCAGGTCCAGAAGTTCGGGGATGAGGTTGGTGAGACGGATGAAGCGCTGGACTTGTCTACCACTTTCATCACTACTTTTTCCCACCAAATCAGCTGCTTCCAACTTCCCGACAACTTGTCGGGAAGTTAAATCTGACCTGGCACCTTGCTTTTTTATGGCTTCCAGCTTCATTTTGTAGGCGAAAGCCCGCTCACTGGGCAGGATATGCTCCCGCTGCAAATTGCTGTCCACCATCTTGATTACGGCTTCCTCATCGCTCATGTTCCGCACGATCACCGGCAGGGTTTTCAGCCCTGCCAGCTCTGCCGCGTGCTGCCGGCGGTGCCCCGATATGATCTCGTAACCTCCTTCCGGCCGGGGCCGGGCAATGAGCGGAGCCAGCACGCCGAACTGGGCCACGCTCTCCACCGTCCGCTGCATGGCCTCATCGTCCAGGACCTTGAACGGATGGTTTTTGAAGGGATGCAGCTCGGCGATGGGGATTTGCTGGATCTGCTCGCGTTGGGGTTCGGTTGGGATTGCTTCTGGTTTCTGCTCTGAAATAGTTCATCACCTCCAACAGAAAAGGCCCAGAGAAACCTCTGGGCCAAACTTTTATCCTGTTTTGAAATCATGCTGCACCCGGGCTGCATAGGAGCTGTGCATGGTCATGGGGGCGTTGTAGAGGGTCGCCAACAGATACTGCCGCATATTCCGCACCTGAGTGGTGTTCTCTTTCAGGCACATAAGAACAAAACGCAGATGGTCGCTGTTCAGTTTCATGAGCTGGGCCTTCACCACCTCAGCGGGCTTGTCATCGCCCGCAATGCGGATGAACCGGCGCTTGCTGCACACGGTATCCACCAGCAGTTCCAGCATCTCCCGCAGCATATCCTCATCATCAGGGTGGCCTGCAATCAGAGCCTCGAAGTTGATCTGCCGAGAAAAATACTCCTGATACAGGGTGCGGTCGTCTTTCCCTTCGGTTTCCATTCCGGCGGCTGCGCCCGAAAGGAAAGGATCAGTCTCACTCAGGTCAGTATAATTCTTATCAGTCTTATTACCGTGTCCTTTCGACACATCATGAACTGTACTTTGGACACTCACAGAAGTGTCGTTCGGACACTTCAAGAAGTTTCCTTCGATGAAGTTCTTCACATAAATCAGGTTGGGCTTTCCAAGCCCCTGACGCCGGCGCTCAATCAAACCGGCTCCTACTTCCAGTTCGCGCAGAAGGCCGACGGCCTTCTTGTTGCCGCAGGCAAGGCTTTCCATGATTTCTTCCACTGTGAACACAATATACACCCGGCCTTGCTCATCCAGCCAGTCGTTCCGGGCGGACAGACTCATCCGGTCCAGCAGCAAACCGTAGAGGACTTTGGCGTCGGTGGAAATACTGCGAAAGGCCGGGTCAGTGAACAGCGCTTTGGGAATACGGTAAAAAGCAAACTGTTCCGCCTGGGGGCCATAAAAGTAGTCGGGCATGGCGTCACCTCCTTAATATGGGGGATTGGGGGAGGGGAGAGAATAGAAAAGCACACCTTTCATCCATAGCGAATGACAGGTGTGCTCGGAATTGCTGCTTTCCAAAATCCTATATACGAGTAGCGGTTTTGGTAGGTGACTTTTTTCACCTACCGTTTCACCTACGAAGGGGCAGTTTGGAGAGTAAAAGAGGCCAAAAGATACGTCAAATTATGTGAAGAACGGCCAATAAAACGATATGTAATTTGTAGTTATTGCACAGGAAAAATAGCATTTCAGCACAATGTACTTTCTCATAACCGCTTGGTCCCGGGTTCAAGTCCTGGCTGGCCCACCAAAACAAAAACACCCACCGTGCACGGTGGGTGTTTTTGTTTTGGGCGGCGAGAAGTGTCCGGCTCATCCCTTCGGCCCGGATGCCTGCCGCTGTGCCAGGCGGGCATTCAGCCGGCGGACGCTGTACCGGCCAGCCAGAAGCCCGGCGGCCCAGATGAGGAGGAACAGCAGGGCAAATACGCCAAAATACCGCGCAAAGCCCGCCAGGCTGTGCTCCATCCAGCGCATGGCATAAGCGGCCGGCAGCATGAACAGGGAGAGCAAGAGGAAATAAACGCCGGTCTGCCGTGCCAGGCTCCAGCGCTCCATCTCCCAGACCACGGAACTGCCCCCAAAGCCGGCCCCCACTAGACAGGCCGTGAGCGCCTGGACGGCAACGGCGCGGCTTTCACTGCCGGCCCAAAGCACAAGCTCGGGCATACAGGCCAGGTAAGAGCCGCCGCCCCACCCAAGCGAGACCACCACGGTCACAAAGTAGCTGATCGCCAGGCCCATGGGCGCGCCCAGCAAAGCGCGCTGCAAAATCTTCTTTTTCATCGTTACACCCCCAGAATCTGTTTGATCTTGGATACATAGCGGCGGGACACATACGCCGTATTTCCATCCGCCAGACGGATGCAGATGGTCCCCGCCAGGTTCAGGTCAAAGCATTGGATCTGATCCAGATTGACGATTTCCGAATGGGAAATGCGTATAAAGCGCCGCGGGTCCAACCGGCCTTCCAGCTCGTACAGGCGCAGCCGCAGAAGATATTCTCCCTGCGCGGTGGCCGCATACACCCTGCCTCCGGCCGCGTAGATGCGGACGATCTTATCCGGCGGCAGGATTTCGAGCTGTCCGTCCCGGCTCCCCGTCAGGATCTGTGGCGGCCCTTCCTGCAAGCGGCTGACCAGCTGTGTGATCTGCTCCGTCACCGCTGCGGTCCATACGACCACTTTCGGTTCTGCGCAGGACGGATCGATTTTGATTTCTACCTGCATATGGGCTTCCTCCTTTCGTCCCCAGTATAAGGGAATCTCCACGGCCTTTCAACGATTTCCGCACAGCCGGTCCCGGAGGGACGACAGACGGCATCTGCGCCCTCCTGCCCGGAAACGCACAGCAAAACCGGCCCCCAAAAGCCTTGCGGGCTTCTTCAGGGGGCCGGCGATTGATTGAGAATCTTGTATATTACCGCTTCCGTCCGCGGCCGGCGGTCTCGCCGCGGGCCAGCTTTTGCAGGCGGGGCTTGTCCAGGACGGTCAGGCCGCCGCGCCAGAGCTTGACCAGTCCTTCCTGGGCGAAGTATTTCAGCATCCGGCTGACCACCTCCCGGGCCGAGCCCATATAGCGGGCGATCTGGTCGTGGGTCATGTGCAGGTCGGCGCCGCCGGTCTTGGCCAGCTCGTCGGTGAGGAAAATGGCCAGCCGCCGGTCGGCGCTCATGAACAGGATCTGCTGCATGGCCCACATGGTCTCGGAGTAGCTCTCGGCGGTCATCTGGTAGGCGTAGCAGCGGACGTAGATGTTCTCGTCCATCACCCGCTTGAAGGCGCCTGCGCCGATGCAGTAGGCTTCCACCGGTTCCTCGGCGTCGATGTGGACGTCAAAGGTGACGGCGTCCAGCACGCAGGAGGCCGACAGGATGCACACATCCCCCGCAAACAGGCGGTAGAGGGTGACGTCCCGGCCGTCCTCGCTGAGCAGGTAGGCCCGCAGCTGGCCTGCGCGCAGCAGCAAAATGCCCACGCAGTTCTCGGTGGGGCTGTGGACATGGACCCCCTTGTCATAGTGGACCGGCCGGGCGAACCAGCACAGGTAGTCCTGCTGGGCCTCGGTCAGCTTGTCCCAGAAGGGAAAACTGCAGGCCAGGCACCGTTTGTCCGCCGCCTCTTTACGCTCCATAAAAACCGCCCTTCCGCAGGGCCTTGGCGGCCTCGTTGCCGGCCATGGCCCCCTCGTACACCGCTTTGGCCACCTGGAGCAGGCCGCCGGTGCAGTCGCCTGCGGCGAACAGGCCGGGGATGGTGGTCATCATGTGCTCGTTCACCACGATCCGGTTGCCGTCCACCTCGGCGCCCATCTTGCGGGCCAGGGCGGTGCTGCCCGCCACGCCCAAGGCCACGAACACGCCGTCCAGGGCCAGCTCCTCGCCGCCGGCCAGCCGGACGCCGGTGACTTTGCCGGCCTCCTCGCCCAGGATGGCCTCCACCTTTTCGGTGCGCACGGCGATCTCAGGAGGGAAACTGGCGGTCAGCGGCGCACCGCCGGTGAGCAGAGTGACGCTTTTGGCCAGGGGCAGCAGGGCGGAAGCCTCGTGCAGAGCATACTCGCCGCTGCCCATGACAGCCACATCCTTGCCGCGGTAGAAGAAGGCGTCGCAGGTGGCGCAGTAGCCCACGCCGTGGCCTTCCAGCGCCTTGAGGCCGGGGATGGGGGGCGCGGTGCGGGACGCGCCGGTGGCCAGGATGACCGCGTCGGCAGGGTAGTCCCCGGACAGCGTTTCCACCGTCAGCTTGTCGGTGAAGGTCAGGCCCACGGCCTCCGCCTCCACGAACTTGACCCCCACGGCCTTGGCCCCTTCGATGCCGCGGCGCTCCAGCTCCGCGCCCGAAACGGGCCCCGGCACGCCGTAATAGTTCTCGATGCCCTCGGCCCGGGCCAAAGCGCCGGACCCACGGGTCAGGACGGTGGTGTCGATGCCGGCCCGCGCCGTATACAGGGCGGCGGACACCCCCGCCGGCCCCGAACCGATGATTACAACCTTTGCCATAGCGCTTTCCTCCCGCGTCGTTTTTATCTTCAGACTGTCGAAAAAGTCCTGTCCAGCCGACATGTGCGGATGGACGGGACACATACAGGGAAATTTAGCGCCGGGAGTGTGCGAGGCCGCAAGGCCGAGTGCGCGGTTCGGCGCTAAATTTTGTCTAAAAGGGGGATATTAGGGGGAAAGGATTTCTGTCGCGCGACTGCGCGCAGAAATGGGTTCCCCCTAAAGCGTGTCGTTTTCGACACGCTATATAGTATCTCACATTTCGGCGCCGGATTCCGTGACCGGCTTACAAAGCTTCGGCTCG
>ERZ1643250.1659-NODE-1659-length-18341-cov-10.991852_pt1 | contig 18341 bp, 19 predicted proteins | sample MGYA00579262_ERZ1643250 | MGnify/ENA primary metagenome ERZ1643250 (study PRJEB29033, sample SAMEA4952265) | chicken gut metagenome | biome: Broiler Chicken; feature: Gastrointestinal Tract; material: Caecum | place: Ireland | collected 2018 | study: Broiler... | reverse complement strand
CAGGATTTAACAGTTAAATAATTATTATAAAATATTGGAATCTTGATGAAACAACTAGCGCATCATTAATACTGATTTATAATAATGAAATGAAACCTTCATGTTAGGTTAGTAGAGTTTGATGAGACACGCCGTGGTTTGACAAGATTCTACTAACTTGTTATACTTAAACTTATTAGTTCATCATGAGTTTAACCGAGCCTAACTCTGCCAGTCAGGGTCAAGGGGAGGTGGCTTTACCCGGGGTTGCCCGGGAGGTGAGCGTTACTAACGCGAATAAACCAAGACGGTTGTGGGAAAACCGTGAGATCTTCACAGGCTCAGCCTATGGAGTGATCGTGGTTACTGGCCCAACCAAGACTCTAGTACCGGCGGCCGTCGCGGGGTTGGTTCCTCGTGACTGTGGTGCAGAGAGCGAATCGTCCCAATTGTACAAGCTTAACAAGTTCTTTACAATCTTAGGGAACCAGTTAGGAATTCTGCTTTGCAAGTTCATTTCATGGTGGGGCTTATGCACTAATTCCCATTGACTGTGAGATTGCGGCCTAACCAATCTAGGCCAGTGGTGGGTTAGTTGGTAGACGCAGATCTTGCGCCGAAGGAGACGATTTGATTCCTACGATTCGTACTTGGTCATAGGGAACCAGTGTAATGGGATGGGACGACCCGCTGAGGTGATTGTCAGACAATAACCTCAGCCACTATGACCCTCACCCATCCTCAGCACGACGACCCCTTCCTCTCGATCATGTCAATAGAAACTCCGTTATCCCAATCCCACTTGACTTGTTACATGATCCTAGTCGAGCAACATGATAAGGGTTAAGGGGCCTACGATCAAGCCCAAACAGCAGCCAAGGTTTTTCGACTCTGTATGATTTCTGCCTTAGATTCAATTAGTTTGAGACGCACGATACACCACCCCTGGGGCTAATCAAAGTAATGGTGGCTTGAGATCTGTTTAGACGTGCAATCCATCATCCTTGATGAGATCGAGGCTTAGACCGGCAGATTCCAGATCTTGCTAGAGCCAGGGACGGATGCCTAGAACTCATTAGTCTATTGACTTCCCACCTTACATCTGATTGACGCTTCCATGGGGTGGATAGATCGTGAGATCGGAAAAAGATACTTGGTCGTAGGGAACCGTATAAGGGGACGGGAGTGGTCGTATGACCAGTTGCCCCAGATCAACAACAAGGGGAGTCGGGGGGGGGGAAGCCGAAACCCCCCCACATTACATCACATCTCAATCCTAATCCGCCCCAATCCACCCCACCTAATCCAAACAACTCAACTCCAATCAACCGAATCCTCAGCATCCCACAAGCCAACCCCACCAACCCCAGTTACCAGTACCAGCCTCCCCCCTTAATTCAATCACCCCATCGAAATTGCAATTGACGTAACAGCCAACGCGACAGCAGCTACGAGTCGCACTCTAACGTGAGCATCAAACATGAACATCAGGTTCATTAAGGAAGGATAGACACGCGAGTCAAGTTGACGATACTCAGATTCCTGATAGAATTGAACTGAAAAACAATTGCATCCCCCTTTACTCACGGGGTCCCTTTTATCAGCAAGGAGAATCATGGCAGAAGTAACGAAAATGCAGAGGACGAAAAGCACGATCGATGGATCTAGCAACCTCTCAGGTATTATCCGCGAGGATGATGGGTCGATGACGAACTTCATCATCACGTCAGAGAATCAAGGCTTTCAACGTGTGATGGAAACGCTTGAGCAGCTTCGCAACGGTCTTGCGACACAGGAAGATCTTGCTGAATCTGTCCGTAACGCCATGAGCCTTGCCAACCGGATCGAGAAGGACATCAATGACTTCGCCATGCCGGGTCTTCCGCTCACTCGCAAAGGGAACCATTTCTACGTGACGGTGAATGGCGAACTCGAGCCCGTCGACCCCACGCTAGAGCGTCAGATGCTCAAGGCTTCGGATGCTGATGGCGAGGAGGCCCGCAGGAACTGGCACGCCATGAGCAACTTCATCGCCCGTTTGTACCAGAACACGACCCGCTATGTGCGAGAGCAGCTGTTCTCCTGGTTGAAGGCCAACTTCGACGACAAGTCGACGCACAGCTTCACCATCATGCCAGACGGTCGTTTCGTGGGTTACAAGGGATGCCGTAGGGACGAGCTGAACAACATCGTGTCTATCAACAGTGGTCATGGCTTCGTGAATGGCACCGAGTATACGAACGCCCATCTCCCTAACAACGTGGGTGATGTCGTCTCCATGCCTCGTGAAGAGGTGCAGGACGATCCCCAGACAGGTTGCTCTACCGGCCTGCATGTCGGTACGTATGAGTACGCCAGCCAATTCGCCTCTGGCGTTCTCGTTCGCGTGGCGGTCGCACCGGAGGACGTGGTGAGCATCCCACTGGACTGCGAATGGCAGAAACTCCGCGCCTGCAAGTACGTGGTTCTTGAGACCGAGGACCGTCCGGTGGACGAGTTCATCTACAATGGCTGGACCAACAATGAGATCCCGCCGTACACCATCCATGACGTCATCGGTTTTCTGATCGACGCCAAGACCAACGGGGACTTCGGAGAGCATTTCTCCGAGCATCCCACAGTAGATGACGCCGCAGATTTTCAAGCGCTCCTCGATAAGGCGTTGTCTGCCGCTTATTACTCTGAAGACTGGAACGAGTTGACCAGCGTTCTTGGTGGGATGGGACTGGTGATTGACACCTCTGAAGTCGATGGGGTACTAGACCGTCTTGAAGATTGGGTTTCCGAGAAGAAAGACGAGCTGACATCCATCTTGGAGGAACTTGATGCAGATGATGAGGCGTTTGATGAGGCCATCGATGAAGTGATGCCTCTTGATTATGATGGTGATTATGATGAGGAGTCTTTAAGCGAATGGCTGGATGGCATTCTGGAATCTGCCCATGATATGGAGTCTTTGAATGAAATCGCCAAGAACTACGGGGATTACCTTGATTGTTGATTCATTAGAATCATGCCCTGTGGCTTAATCAAGATAAGTTGATGGGAGAATGTTGAGATCAATGATCTTGCATTCTCCCGTTTCGTTTCCAGGAATGACAAGGAGATACGATTCAATTGCTGTTGAAAATGAAACGATTAAGACTCAACCCCATATGGAATGGACTGTGGGTCGCAGGTGGCGGGGTCTTGAGCCTATTCGCCGCCATGATGCTCTCCCTAGAGGCCTACTGGAGGGCATTAGAACCCAACAAGACGTTCATGTGCGACGTGAATGAAAAACTGTCCTGCTCTGCGGTGGCTGACTCATGGCAAGCCCAGTTGATCCACCTACCTGAGGGACCAGTTCCCAACGCCATCCCGGGGATTATGGCGTTCACGGTCATAACCGTCCTGGGTGTCGTGTACGCTTGCAGGTTCAAGGCCCCAACATGGTTCAACTGGTGCTTCAGGATCGGCGTGATCGTGTGTCTTATCTTCTCGACTTGGCTGCTTCAACAGTCTATGTTCGTCATCAAGGCGATGTGCCCTTGGTGTCTCACCATGGACGTGGGGATGATTCTCGCCACCATTGGAACCTTGAGGTTGTGGGGTGCATCTAAAGGTGATGGCAATAACCATGGGTCTAGGTTCTTCAGGTTCACGGGAGACTTGTCGTCCCTACTGGTGGAGGTTCTGGTCATCGTGGCATTCGGACTTGGGATCTTCTTCTATTACATGTTCTGAAATCTAAGGAACGATTGATCGAACGGAATCTCCCATTGCGCGGGCTTGCTTCATTGAAGTAGGTCCGCGTTTCTGTTTGTGAGAAGGGATTCTCCTTATAGATTTGATCATGGGGAATCTTCGGCTGGGGGCCATCCTGGCATTTAGGCATTCCCGCCCCTGCCTGAATCAAAGGAATCTAATCATGATTCGCCAGACGTAAGATTGATGGGATTTGGAGATTTGGGATTTGGATAGTTGTTTCTAAGATTCTGGAGGGGGCTTAGATTTGATTAAGCGCCAGGGTTGACGGTATGACAGTCGTCTCAAGCCTAATCAAATTGATGAAGGTTTGAGATCTGTTAAGACGCGCAATCCATCGTCTTCAAGGGGAGCGGAACCAAGACCGCCAGATTTTGATTTTCAAGGGCTGGGCGGCCGATCCTGAGATCCTTCATTGGTTCTCATTCGATTCCATCGATTCCACGACGAAGATCCATTGATTCGTACTTGGTCATAGGGAACCGGTGTAATGGGATGGAAGAACTTTGTCGAACGGAGGCCGCAGTCCAGGAGACCGACCCAGAGAAGCCCAACCAAGGAGCGACGACAGACGACAGAGGCTTAAACCACGGCAGATAGAACGGCGCAGGTAGAATGGCCACGAGACTCAGCCTCCTAGAGCGATAACCCCAATAGAGTCTTGCCCAGCCCCCAACTGGAGCTCGTCTCATGACTCCACGAGGTCTGCCCAGGAACCCGCCACCCAGTTTGTTTTGCGGGGATCTAACTGCTAAACTGATCATGTAACAAGTCAATACATGAAAAACAGACCATAGTCCGTCAATGGACTCCCGTCTGTCTTAAGTCGATTGAAGAGGAGTCAAGCCTAATGCGATTCGGCAACTACCACGAGAAAGAATTCGATACCGCCAGTCCAGACGATTTCGTAGACACTGGAGTCACCAACAAGTACGCTCATCAGGACGATACTTCTTACATCAAGAATGAGTGGGAACGTCCATTCAATGTTGACCCCCGAAATGACACACAATCGGAAGATCCCCTCTTCCTCGATGACCACATCACACCAACCCATACTGACACCGATGGCCCTATCAAGAGCACTTGGTGCTTCAAAGTGGAAGACTCCTACCATACTAATCCGCTCCAGCCACCCATGATCCACCGCATCATCGTTGGATTTGACGATCCGAACCAAGTCCAGGACGACACCACGGACGAGTTCCTTGATGATCTGAACGAGCGGGACTGGATTGACAACGAACCTGCCGATCTTGTTGATGGGGATGGGGAATACGGCACGATTCCAGATTTCTGTTGTGCTGGAGTTGGGCACGGGGATGATCAGTGTCACTGTGATGATTCCTATGACGAGGTGAACGACCTCTATGACTTCTACAACGAGATCTTGGACCAGTATCACGCCGCGCGAGACCGACATGAGGCAGACACCGAGGACTATAACACATGGACCCAGGAGGACGACCCGGTGGATGAACTGGTCAACCGTCTCAGCTGGGTGACGTCTGGTCTGCTCACCGGGGATTTAGACTTGCCGTCTGCGATGGAGGCAATTGACAATGTGTACGACGGCATCGAGGATGACCTCAATGCGATTGTGGACAATAACAAGAGGATCTTCAACAGACATGAAGTGGACTCCATTGGACCAGAATCGAACAAGAAGAATGGGTCTGAAGAGACACGCGCCTGTGGATGCACTTCAGGTGATCTGAACGGACTTGACGATTGTAGGGGAAGGGAGTATGACACTCTGTACTACAAGCTGACCCAGCTGTCTTGGTATCTTAGGAAACTCCGGGAAGTGCTTGACCTTACCGAAGCTCCCGACACTGATCCCGATGTGAACGCGAATAAGGCCGGGATGTTGATCGAGGCCGTCGTACACGCCATTGTCTGGGACGATCTTCTTGCAGATGCCTTGCAGAATCCTGATGATGACTTAGAACGCGATTTCAATAAGGGCTGTCTTGAGGAGGATTGCGCGGAGATGATCAAGCTGTTGTCCCACTCTAAAACGAATTATGTGGTGGGTTACGCGATCCGCACGTGGATGAATCGTCTGAATGACCAGGTGATTGGCGGTCTTGAGGCTCTCACCAGAGACCATCCGGTCTTGAGGAGATTAGACAACGGTAGACTTATCATTGATTGATGAGTCCTACTGGCTCTTCGGATACACCTTAGATTTGATTAGGCTCAGGGTTAATGGTATGACACCGACCCTGAGCCTATTTAAATTGATAGAGGCTTGAAATCTGTTATTTAATCATCTCTAACAAAATCGAGGCTGAGACCGCCGGATTTCAGATCACCGGAGGTCAGGCGACTGGCGCTTAGATCTATTGATTCACCTATTGATTCACCAGCTTGTACCTTGATAGTTCTAGGGCGGGGGTTAAGATCAGAAAAAAGAAAAAGATACTTGGTCATAGGGACCCGGTGTAACGGGATGGGATGACTAAACAACACTTGAAGTACATTGGTGAACAACCACCATCCACACCATGCCCCTCCGGATTCATCTGTATAGGAAAGCAAAGACATAACCGGAGATCCGAGTCCACCCAACAATCTAATTTCAGACAATCACCACCATCAAGATCAAGCCATGGTCCTCACTCGAAAAACGAAATCTAAACGACCTCAGACAGGATTTAACTTCGGATTAAGGATTAGATTAAGGATTAGATCTAAGACCTAGAATCTGAGTAAATAAAAGTAAGTAACGGCGACCAATCGGGTTACAATCTACCATAGCGAAAGAAGGAGATCTATGAGCGGAGTGTTCAGTAAGCTAAGCAGACGATTCAGAAGCGACAAGTCCAACATCGATTCACACGACAACACAACAGCAGCCCAGGGAGACACACCGACCTCCAGCTTCCGTGGATCTCGCGACTACGCTCGACTGGTAGAGTCTGTCAAATCAGTCGAGGACGAGTTCCACGCTGCCATGCACCGCACCCAAGACCCAGTGATACTCTCCGCGCTCACCCAATCGCTCCTCATCATGAGATCTCAAGTCGAACCACTGCTGGAATCCACCGCCTCAGACGATGATCGAGCTGCACTTTCAGATCTTTATGACTCTGCGACGAAGATCATCCATGACACGCGGACCCCCATCGACGAGCGTGAAGATCGCATCAGCTCAGCCCGATACAAGACGACAGTCAATGGGAACCTACATGAGACGAAGACCGTCAGAGATTATGATGAGTTGTTGTTCGCCCTGGAAGATCTTTCAAGGAAGATCGGTCCTGGTGACAAGGCGGAGGTTCTAGCGGTGAGTAAGACCGACGATGGCAATACCTACGTGGACGAATTGTCTATTGACTGGGGTGATGCCGGTGATGGCAAGATCTCACTTGTGTTTGGTCCCACTTCCCTGTTGCCCGTCCCAAATGCTGGGTCCTCTGATTACAGTCAGCATGATTCGGAAGATCTGGCTTTGAGGCAGCCTGACGAACTGGGGGAGTCTGTGTCTGAGGAGGATCTCCGGGGATTTGATGTAGAGCAGATAATCGAGGTGGTGGAGGCCATCCGTCATGATGATGTGAAGAGGATGGCGCAGGCCAAGCGTGAATCCCCCGAGGTGTATAGGATCGCCAGCATAGCGGACGGTTACATGGTGAGCTGGTATGATGACGAGGGAGACCGACCGTCTATGAAAGAGGCCGTGTTGAAGGCGATCAGTGACGATTCGACTGGAGTAGTACGTGGGCCGTCTAGAGAGTTCCTTGAGGCAATGCAGGCCAAACTCGGTGATGGTGGATTGAGGTGAAATGAAGGACTCCTCCAATGGGTCGCACCGCTGATGTTGAATAGATGAACATGGACGAAGCCACGTCAATCTAGGATGGTCAAGCCTCGGTCACCTCAAGTTAAAGCAACTGGATGTGATGATGTCCTTGATGACTTGCTGTCGAATTTGACTTAGATCTTCACCCAGATTGAAACAACTGGGTATTAGCGGTTAGAATTGAACCAAACCATGGGTTTATCCATAAGACCCAATTTGACTTGGAGGTTGCAATTGGTAGATTTCAATAAGAATCCGTTCTTCACTTCCAACGTGGGACGTAAGTCTGGCCTGGCTCTTGCGGCGCTTGCCACGGCGGCGACCATCGCGGTGGGACTTGCGGCGGCCTTCTCGCTTGTCCGGGAGGAAGATGACGATGAAACCGATGACGGCGAACCATTTGACATGCCCTACGATGCGCGTATGAAGTACAAGAACATGAAAGAGTCCATGGACCAGAAGGACGAGACGTTGAACGTCCTTGCTTTGAACAATTACATGCGTCTCATTAATCCCAAGCCGGTGGTCTACAATGACTACCAGCCGCATGACGTGACGAATGGGTGGGCTATGAAGCTGTATGAGTCTTACAATGACAGTGACAACAGCACAGCTCGTGAGTGGCTGCTGGAGAACGAGGATCTCATCCTCCGAGTGTACTTCACAGAGGAGTCAGAGGGTCTGCTGTCAAAGGATTGATCGACGGCCTATCGAATGGAGCTATGGTCTTTCATGGATGTAAATCATAGGATCGCATCGTCTTGATAGTCGTCCATGAGTGGGTCCTGATTTGATGGTTTTCAGTGAATTGGACAAGGAGCTGGTTTGTCATGTGGCATGTACGTGATTCAAGCAAAACAGGAGTCGATGTGGATCGTGATAAGACCAATGTCGTGAGGGAGGTCACGGAGGACTGGACCAAGGTCCATCCCCTTGCCACGAAGCTGTTGATAGCCGTGGTCTCCATCACAGTCACGTATGTGACGAAGTGGGCCTTGGATAAGATCGACGCCCGTAATGCGGATGGCAAGTGACCTTCCGGGGGCTTAGATTCAATTAGGCTCAGGAGTTAAGTCATAACGACCCTCCTGAGCCTAATTGAATTGATAGAGGCTTAAAATCTGTTAAGACGAGTAATCCATCATCTCTAACAAGATCGGGGCTGAGACCGCCGGATTTTGTTGATTGGGTCACAAGGAATTAATGTGTGGTCCTCGCTGCACTCCAACTTCAGAGGACGGTCTCGCATCATCATCAATCAAAAATGTTCATACGTCACATTGAGTTCCAATGGAGATCTAGACCGACAGTTTGACGGGTCGGGCATGGTAGTCTGCTGGTTTGTACTAGATCACGAAGCGAAGCGGAAGATCTTGATACGGTACAATGAACTTGTCGAGGCGTCGTGATTTGAAGAATCAATCCTTGGTTAATTTAATTCATTCATTACTAAAAGGATCTTCGAATGGCAATTTGGGTCATTCCAGATGAATGGAAGATCTCCCTATAGAAGAAGATCTATTCCGGGATTTTTGAGGTCATTCCAGGTGAATGAAGAGCTTCCACAGCGGTCATTAGAATAAATAAACAACAGTCTTATTAACTAATGAGGGGGATGCCCCCGGAACAATCAACAACACTAGAAAAAGGAGGCGATTAGATGGCTGTTACGTCATCAGATAGGATGTACAACCCTTATGAGTATGATTATGACACCGTTTGGGATTCAGATCAGAAGGCGTGGATGACCACCGTGGCCGAATACCCAGAGCTGGTGGCTCACGGACACTCTATGCATGAGGCCTTCTATGGGGCGGTTGACAAGGTGAAGACCGTCATAGGAGGGGCTTACTCGCAGGGCACCGAGCCCATCACCCCGAACCGATGGTTGTTGTGATTGTTAAACGATGCTAACCAATTACTAACTAGCGTAATAACTTGAACAATCGAGTAATCACAACAGGAGTCAACCCCACCCGGGTCACGCACCTCGCAGTGACTTTACCATCATCACCCGTCGAGTACGCCGAGGCACCGCCCACGCACGAGCCTCGAACCACATTACTACCAGAATCACAAGGTAGTGCCCCACGATCACACCGCCTCGGCATATTACGAGCCGGCCGTGCTGGGGCCTTAGGACCCCGCCTCACCGACCGCAAGACACGCTTCTGCCCCTCATGAGCACGATCTAACCGAGCCCGCTTAGACAAGCCCAGCCCACGCCTCGCTATAGACACAGCCGCCGACGCATCGCGATCTCCCAACCACGCGCAACCCGAGCACTCCGTATCATGATACTCCTCACGATCCCCGAGTGGCTTAGAGCAATCTGGGCAAGCCGACGAAGTCCCCGCCGCTTTGACTCGCACGAAATCATGCCCTGTTAAAGCACACCGATGAGCCAGCTTATCCTGGAACCCCGAGAACCTGAAGTGCAGGGCGCCACCCTTATTGAACTTCAAGTCCTCCACCGCGATCGGCTCACCCGGGGTCGTGAAAGCCATGACATCCGCTGTGACATCCCACTCGTATGACTCCCAAGCATCATGGATCGAGCACGCTAGACTTTCCCTATGGGCCTCGAACCTAGCAGCTCGTTCGGGTGAGAGCGTGGTCTTGCCCTTCCCCGCGAGCACCTCACGACGCGCTTGCTTCGCGTTGACTCTACCCATCTCCGCTCGACGCCTGTCTAACGTCCGCCTAGATTTCCTAGTCGCTTTAGATGTGGTGAACCCGCCCGTGTACCGTCCATCCCGGTGGACCCTCGCGATCGTGATGAAGTTCGTTATACCGCAGTCCACGCCCACGCAGGACTCGGCGTCCCGGGCCTTGACTGCTGGTTGCTTCACCCACTCCTGGATTGTCCAGCTGAATGTTGGTTCCCCATGATCATCTAGGTAAATGGTGGGTCGGGTGAGTTTCGTGTGGACGGCGCCCTGGTGATTCCGCATGAATCGGTCGGGGAGTCGGAAGAATAAATCAACGCGGGTCTCCACGTTACTCTTGGAGTCGAGTTTGAGTGGTAGCCCACATAACAGGATGTCCTGATCGTGAATCGCGATTAACGTGTATTGCTTGTCTGTTTTACCAAGTGGAATGCGGGGTTTACTCACCACGGGGAGGGATGGAGCCTGCTTCATTCGCTTGATGTTATTGAAGAGGGCCCGTTTCAGGTACTTACGACCAGTCGCGGTCTTGAAATCCTCGTAACTGATGCCCTCGGGGTGTTCTTGTAACTCGTTGTAAATGTCACGGCGCTCACCCCATGACACCATGATCCGGTAGGCTTCAGATTTATCCGCGATGATGCGTCGTGAGATGGCTATCGTTCCGGGCGTGTAAAGTAGGTTGTCTGGTGGGCTGGGGATTGCCTTACGAGCGTACTCGTTCGTGAAATTCTTTTGTGATTGGAGGTCTATGTTGAGATCATAGATTTGCTGGATGCACCATGATTGGGCGGCCTTGGATTCGTTGAGGAGGCGGGTTATGGCCTGGCTCACGGTGGGGAGGTGTAGTGGGTCCTGGGTTTCGGTGGTCTGGGCTTGGGTGGGGTGGAGGTTAATGCTCGAGTTCGTTATGACCTCATCGTCCGTGGGCTCATGGGTTGGGGTTTGACTGGCTTGCTTGACTAGGTCATTGTAACGGGTCACTGGGTTTCACCTCCCTCCTCTGGTTAATTCTTGGTTAGTGAGTATTGTTTTAGATTGTACATGAATGATTAATGATTATGGTAACAGCAGAATATACTTAGATTTCAGAGCAAGGTGACATAGACTCATTAATTTGTATTACTCCCTTGGTTTGATCCTCCAAAAACTTTAATCAGAATCCGTTTCTATCTATGATCTATTCTTAATTAGTCTTAATTAGAATCACTGCAACATAAATAAGTCGCGCCATTTGCACCAATGGTACGGCTTATTTTTGTTTGGTTCATTCCTGTCTATCAAGGCAATTAGAATCAGCAGATTGTACAACCTACTTTGATGGGTCTTCATGGCAATTTACAAGTTCTACCGCTCTTTGATTTCGTGATCCCCCCGTGCTGGGAGTCTCATCCCCATGAACCCATTCACCAGGATCTTCCCCGCTGACGACACGGGCTTATTTTGAAGATGTCGCATTTTCTGATAGAATGAAGTTCAGCAAGACGAGAGTCAATCAAACGCCAAAAGAAAGAACCCAAGTCATATGATCGACATAAGCAAACTCCAACCCATTTACAACAAGATAGAAACCCAGAACCTATCGTCCCCGGCCTCACGCAACCCGTGGTTCCTGTGGGTGTACATCGCGTTGATCGTCATAGGACTCGCCTATCTCACAATAAACGAGATCAAGGATTATAAGTACTATTCCTATTGCAATGATCACTTCGAGGCCACGGCCAGTGTTATCGTCGCCGTCTTCAAAGCCTTTAGTCTACTTGCCGTCTTATCAATCATCTACTTTGGATTCCTAACCGCACCAGACAACAAGGAAGACGTCGCTGAGATGAAGGACAAGGCCCTGTACTCCTACGTCCAGAAGGAGACCGGCGTCGATGGATTGGAATGCGAGGACAGGAAGTCTTGCGTTTTCGGTGTCGATGGTGAGATCCACTCTGGTGAATTGAAGTTCATCAAGGATGGTCGTTACGTGCTCCTCATTGACAAAGCCACCAACAAGGTCATCCAGCCCACAGAGTCACTGACAGACATGGCCCGTTAGACACAAAACACACCAATCAGGAGATTCAGAAGGAAACGAAACATGAACAATAAAATCAAGTCCGCCAAGGGGACTGGAGGCCACACCTCTGGAACAGCCAACGAATGGCTTACCAGCGTCAAGGTGACATCTATGGCTGGGGTGAGCACCAACCCAGCTCACGCATCTAACGGGAATGGGGCAGATCATAAGACCGTCCGGGAGGTGACGGCAGAACCCTTGTTCACGGTGGACGAGGTGGCCGATCTGTTCGACACCTCCATTGATGACATCCTCAACCGTGAGGACAACCATCAGATCGACTGGATCTTAGACGACGATCTCGAGAAGGTCTACCCGTTCAGTGAGGTCCATAGGCTGGAGGACGTCTATGGACCGTCACATAAATTATGGGAAGCCTATCCCTATTTCAATAAGACCGCCTCCCGATCTTCCGATTTCCCGCGAAGAGTTTGATCACGTCCACCCGCCGGAATCAACAACGATTGAGACTACTGGTCGTTCCACTTGCTGGGATTGAGATCTTAGGAACTCCCATGTCCGGTCATACGGTTGTCTAGACCCAACCGTATGACGAAGGGAATTGCCATTCCAAACGTTGCGACTAAGAACGCATGATGAACCGTATAAGTCTCGTGTGATTCTCAGATCATTGATCTGAGGGACTGCCATTCACAATGCGGTTGTCCTATCCGTTGTGGTCTTACCCAAGTTACGGTCATGGAGTCTCTAGATCTTGTCAGTGGATCAAGAATCAAAACGACTTCAACGATTTTCCGTGGAATAACGGCGTGTCGCGTTTTGCATGTTGCTAAACTCAAACATGTAAAACGAATTACACCCTTGAAAGGAACAACCCGATCATGGTAGACAATAGCCCCTTTGCCACCAACAAGAACAATACATACACCGTGGCGCAGACCGCTCGTGAACTCGGAGTCAGCAACGTCACTGTTTACCAGTGGTATCATAATGGATCTTTGAAGGGATTCAAGAACGCGAACGGCAACATCGTAATTCCAGCGGGAAACGTGGAGCACTTCAAGAACATGCGGATGAAGTCTGGGGCCATGGACATCACAAAGGCCGCCGTAAAGCTGAACATCGCTACGTCTACTGTCAAGGCAATGCTGCAGGACGGACGCCTCACTCCACAGGTTGTGAATGGTCAGATTAAGGTCAACGCTCAGGAAGTGGCGAAGCTGAACAATATCCAGAATGACCCGGATTACATGACCATCCCTGAAATCGCAGCTTACATGAACGTCAATAAGGGCACAGTCTACCAATGGGTCAACAAGGGCAAGCTGAAGTGCATAGCGAAAATCGGACTGTCGTATTACCGTAAGTCTGACGTAGACGCCATCCGCCTGGGGCACCACACAAGCCAGACCGGCACCGTCCGTGATTACCTCACCACTGGACAGGTGGCTGAGATCCTCGGTACAAGCAAGCAAACGGTGATCTACTTCGCGGATTATGGTTTCCTTAAGGCGTCGCGAGCCCGCATCAACGGTCGATTCATCGGCGAGCGAATGTTCGACAAGGAATTCCTCACTACGTTCATGAAGTTCCACGGTATCACCAAGGGCAACCCGGAGAAGATCGTCCTCACCCGCAGTGACAACCAGCAGTTCCGTTTCACAACCAATTACACCCAGGCTCTTGAGAACGGCATCACCCCAGACATCCACCGCCTCACCCATGACGGTTACGACCGTCTCAACGAGTATGGAGAAGTGGTGTCCAGCAAGAAGGGTCTCACCACCAACGCCACGAAGATCCAGAAGAAGCCCACCGACATCAAGTTCAAATCGAAGCCGGAGGTCTCCATCAACAACAATGACATGGCTGATCTGAACCAGGCCACCAAGGCTTACACCCAGGTCCTCCTTGACGAGGCCAAGCGTATGATTGATCTTAATGAGTTCGTCGTCTCCAACCGTCTCATCCAGCTGGCCGAGGTAACCCATAACACCATCGAGGATCTCACAAACGTTCGCATGTCCAAGTGTGAACCGCAGTCTAAGGCGAAGACCGTCTGACAAGGCGGAAGATTCATTAGAGGGGGATCAATCGCCAAGTCTGAATCCCGCTCAGAATTGATTAGGCTCAGGGTTAATGAAATACCATTAACCCTGAGCCTATTTGAATTGATGGAATCGTAAAAACCGTTAAGACGAGTATTCCATCATCTCTAACAAAATTGAGGCTGAAACCGGCGGATTCCAAAGTCTTTAACCGTACGAATCCTCACTCAACAAACCTCCGCTTCTAAGTCACAGAATTAATTCCAAATCTCCTCTCCGGTGGACCTCATCCAATCATAATCGCAATGTCGATTCTGATCTCAATCCCTTGATTCGACCAGACCAGCAATAGAGCGACCTGGAATCCCCAATGACCATGAACCGTGACCACCGACCAATGCAATGCATCATGATTCGTTCCAGATCTTCTGCACCTCAGCCAATGTCACGGTTCTGGGGTCATAGCCCTCTGGGAGACTCTTGAATTGGGCCCGTCTAGACTTCGCCGTCTTCTTCCAGCCGATCCACGGGCCACGTTTCCCGACACCCACGAAGAAATGGGAGTCTAATGTCCTAGGCAGTTTCACCTCCACGAACAAAGGCAGAACGTCATCCAGTGAGACCTCGCTTAGATCCACACCCTCTGGAAGACTCTGGTTCACGGGCTTAGCCCCCTTCACGGGGTTGCCCGTCTTACCCAGTTTCACCGCCTGAGCATACGGACCGTACTTGCCATCCCTAAGGGTAACCTGCCATCCTTTGTAAGCGCCCTCAGGCAGCACCCCCAGAACACGGGGTCCTTCAGACGCCGAGACCTTATCCAGCATCTCCCTGCAGGCCCCGGCGCTGAGACCATCCTCCTCAAACAGGATGGAGTCGTCTAACTTCGCACCCCTACGATAACCGTTCTCGTCCACGTCAGACTCCGGATCCTCCAGCCAAGCGCCCGCCTTGTTCACCCTCACCTGATACCCAGACGGAAGCCGAATGGTCGTGATGCTGTTGATCTCATCCCAATCCACATGAGACTGAAGTCCATTCACCTTGGCGTCCACACCATCATCGCCAGCCCATGCCTCTCTGAGGAACGTGGTCTTAGGCAACGAGCCCTCGGCTATCTTATCCAAGCGCTCCTCCATGCCCGCCGTGTAATCATACGACACGAACGACGGGGTCTTCGCCTCAAGCAACTGGGCGACCTTCATGCCCTGCCATGTCGGAGCCAGCACACCACGATTCTTCTGGACATAACCACGGTCCTGGTTGACCGTGACGATGTTCGCGTAAGTGGAAGGCCTGCCTATCCCCAACTCCTCCAGCTTCGCAACCAACTGGGGTTCGGTGAACCGTGAAGGAGGCATGGTCGTATGCTCCCTCACACTCAACGACGACAACTCGGCTTCATCACCCTTACGGATGTCAGCCGGACGCTCATCTTCCATCAAGCCTTACCACCTCTCCTAATGACCATGACCGCACCAGCGGTCAACACGACAATAAGCAATACGATCATTGTACCGTTCAGACCCGTCAATGGGAATTGATTGGTAGATCCACGGATAGGATCATTCGTTATCCTACCAAGGTCAATGTCGATGACCACATCACCGTTGCTCCGGCTTATCGTAGCAGTGAACTTGTCAGGTGAGATCTGGAATCCATCGGGAGGCTTGGACTCGACTAGCTCCCATGCGCCCCAATCAAGCCCATCCACCTTGAACACACCCGCGTCAGGATCCCTATCCAACTCAGAATCCCCACATGTCCTGTCCTTGGCTTCCCTAGACTAATCGAATCATGTGGTTGGTTGTCTTGCAGAAGTCATGGGTCAATCCTCGTAGACGCTCAGGAAGCCGGGGTAATCGATCCTTGTGCTAGATGCGGAGAACTCTGCCTTGCCGTCGGTGGATTTGATGATGATCGTCTTCGTCACTCCGGTTGCGGCGTCCATCTGGCTGGCGATTGATCTCCGGTAGATGAGATCATACATCACGGGGTATTTGGCGTCCATGTTAGAGTCATGTGAGTGCTTCCTTTTGACCTCGTTGGGTGTCAGCATCATGCCAGAGTCTTCGTCTACGACTGGGCGGATGCATTCATGGCCCTCTTGGGCGTTTTTAGACTTCGGTTTGTAGACTCTCGGCTTGACGGGCATCATACCCTTGTAGTCTCGCTGGATGATCTGGCGAACGACCTCGACCGCTTCTGGGGCCATCATGGGGGAGTCTGTACGCAGGTACGTGATGTCCGCGTGCTCAAACCCGAACTGGGCGAGCTGCATGGCTCTCTTAGATGACAATCCCAGTTTGGTTCCGACGCTCTGCTGGAATGAGGAGGTGGTGAATGGAGCTGGTGGGTTGCGAGTGTATGGCTTCTCCTTCACGTCTGCGACGATGAACCCCATGCTGTTTAGTTCACCACGGATTCCGTCTATGTTGTCTTCATTCAGAATCAGTTTCTTGTCTGACTTGAGGTTTCCTTGTGGGTCAAAATCAGCCCCAGTGGCTATCGGTTGACCATCCCATTTCGTCAAGGTGGCCTCTACCTGTTCACCATCCACAGTGAAGTTGGCGTGGATGCTGGAGTAGTTGGCCTTGATGAACGCCATTCGCTCTTTCTCGCGATCTACAATGAGTCTTAGGCATGGGGACTGGGCTCTACCTCCAGACTTCCCGGCGTTCGTTTTCCATAGGTATTGAGATACGGAGAATCCGAACAGACGGTCGTAGATCTGTCTTGCTTCTGCGGAGTCTGCTTTCGCCCTATCGATGTCGCCCCAGTTAGACAGCCCTTCCTCGACGGCCTTCTTGGTGATCTCGTGCCATGATGCTCGACGGACGTCCATGCCAGACTTCCTGAGATTCGGGGCCAGATGGTCTACGACCTCCTCGCCGATCAGCTCGCCGGCCTCGTCTGGATCTGTTGATACGTAGAAGTGCTTGTATTTGCCTGAGTCTACGAGTTTTTTGATTTCGGTGTAGTTCTTCCTGTTCTGGGGGTCATGGGTGAGGAGGCGATCGAATGATAGATCATCGACGCGGACGGAGTACCTACCGTAGTGGTCTTTCTTAGATTCGGGGATCTGTTTGGTGGGCATGAGCTCGAACATGAATCCCACGGTGGGGAGGACTTTCCATTTTCCGTTAGATGGCAGGAATTTGGTGATTTCCCTTGCCTTGGTGGGGGACTCGACTATCATGAGTCCACCCTCATTGAGTATCTGCTGTAGAGACATCTTTTGTTACGGCTCCTTGGTTTGTGTGATGATCTGCTGGAGGATGTCAATTGATCAACCAAGATCATCGTCATTGTAGATTTTCGGTTTCGATTGCTGATGAGGTTCATTGTAACTCGTAATGACCCGGAGTTCGACTGGTTTTATTCATCTTGACCTTGATCAAGCTTTTTAGAATTGTTGTAATCTCTGATAAGCAGAATAGAGGACTTGGGCAAGATGCGATAGGATTAATTGTCGTTTGAATCTTATTCAGAGTCTACTTGATTCGGGGAAGTCAAATTGGCGAGGTTTGATTTAGACCAAAATCCGGCGGTTTCAGCCTCGATTCCCTTAGAGACGATGGATTGTACGTTTTGACAGATTCCAGACCTTCATCAATCTAATTAGGCTCAGGATCGATGCCATACCATCATTCTCACGCCTAATTGAATCTGAGAGAGATTTTCGAGATTCCATTTATGTTTTTAGATCAAGTCAATTCTCCTTGAGTTGGGATTATTTTAGGCGAGCACGGAACCACTGATGGTGCTCGCGTAATTCTCCTTGAGTTGGAGGATTTCTTTTCTTGTAAGATTTTAAGATCACTTATTGAAGTGGAGTTAAAATGAAATTGGATCTTATTGTTTGTTTAATGATTCGGTATTTTTGGTTGATTTGCTGAATACGACAGGATTCGGATCGTGTTGGTTGTAATCGCTTGACAGGAATCCCATTTTTTCTTAAAATCAATCACAGGAACAGCAAGGGAAGATGGTGGCTCAGCTGCCACACGATTTGTAATCTTATACTATCATGTGGTATAGTAATAATGGATTGCAGTCTATTA
>ERZ1643250.1657-NODE-1657-length-18348-cov-5.158804_pt1 | contig 18348 bp, 14 predicted proteins | sample MGYA00579262_ERZ1643250 | MGnify/ENA primary metagenome ERZ1643250 (study PRJEB29033, sample SAMEA4952265) | chicken gut metagenome | biome: Broiler Chicken; feature: Gastrointestinal Tract; material: Caecum | place: Ireland | collected 2018 | study: Broiler... | reverse complement strand
CGTCTATTTCATAGAGTACAATTGCATTTTTTTCTTTAAGCCAACCGAAATATTGCCCTTCAATGTTTGAAGTCAAATTGGTATATCCGTTAGCTTTCATAAGCTCACGAACTTCCTCGTAATCCTCAGGCGGATTCTCTACGCTTTCAGCCATAAGAATTCTATTCATACTAGTTACGGTTTGTTCGTTTGCACTCTCGTTCGCCCTGTTGGTTATGTTCGCGAACGTGGGAATAAGTACAGCCGCCAAAACGGCGATTACCGCAATAACGATTACAAGCTCCATAATCGTAAAGCCGCGCTTTAATGCCGACTTTATAGAAGAAGAGCTAGTACCCCCCCCCGCAGTTATCGGCATTTTTACATTTTTGAGCATCATAAAAATGCCCTCCCGAAAATATATTTTTCCACACGCGCCAAAGTTGCAAATGTGCGGCTTAAGACACGTGCAAAAATCGTAAATTATCCGACGGCAACAGTTTACTTGCAGTCCGTATAAGAATTATAACATTGTTTATTTGATAATGCAATATCAAAAACAAAATAATCATAAAATTTTACAAATTTTGTTATAAACGGGCAACAGCACTGTCCTTTCGTCCGAACAACCCCAACTGTCATTTCGACTGGAGCCGCAGTCGGAACGGAGAAATCTCATTTCTATTTGTCCGCAGTCTTTTGGCTGCGAGTTTCCTCCGCTACGGTCGGAATGACAAAGAGCCCCACTAAAAAGGGAGACTTTATGTCTTTACACAAAAAAACGGCGGCAAAATGCCGCCGTTTTTGAATTTTAAGTTAAAAATTAAAGAGTTTCGAGGACTTTTGCAATGTCGCCAACCGTTTTGATTTCGGCAACTTTGTCTTCGGGAATGGTTTTGCCCGTCTTTTCTTCAAGTCCCATCAAAAGTTCCACAACGTCGAGCGAATCGGCGCCGAGGTCCTTGATTATATCAGTATCTGCTGTTATGGTAGCGGGGTCAACGTCGAGCTGTTCGCCGAGCATTTTCGCTATTTCTTCCAACATAAGCGTGTCCTCCGAGAGTTTTATTTATCGTAATAAATTTTACAATATGACTGTATAATTGTCAAGTCAATTAGTTAATTTTTTTACCTGTTTGAGCGACAGGCCTATGCGTTGCTTTTTAACGTCGACGCTGATTACCACCGCTTTTACCTGCTGCCCCACTTTGAGCACGTCGGAAGGGTGCTTGATATAGCGGTCGGTAATTTCGGAGATATGCACGAGCCCGTCCTGGTGAACGCCGATATCGACGAACGCGCCGAAGTCGATAACATTGCGCACGGTGCCGTCTACCACCATTCCGACCTGCAAATCTTCGATACCCATTATATCCTTGCGCAGCTTGGGTGCGGGGAGCGAATCCCTTATGTCCCTGCCGGGACGGAGAAGTTCGGTTATGATATCGCGGAGGGTCGCAACGTCGAGTTCGGCATATTCCGCCGCCTTCTGCTCGCCGAAAGCCTTTACTTTCTGAGGAAGTTCGGCAAGACCGCCCGCCTTTACGTCCTCTTCGGTATAGCCGAAGAGTTTTAACAGCTTTTCAGCCTTTTTATAAGATTCGGGATGCACGGCGGTGTTATCGAAAATATTGTCGCCGCCCGGGATGCGCAGGAAGCCCGCGCACTGCTCGTAAGCCTTTTCACCCAGCCTCTTTACGTTCAAAAGCTGGGAACGGCTGGTAAATTTTCCATTCGATTCGCGGTAAGCCACTATATTTTTCGCAATGCCCGCGTTGAGCCCCGCAACGTGCTCTAAAAGGGAAACGCTCGCCGTGTTGAGGTCGACGCCTACGCTGTTTACGCAGTCCTCGACCACGCCGCCGAGGGCGTTATCCAGCCTCTTCTGGTCGACGTCGTGCTGATACTGGCCTACGCCTATCGATTTGGGGTCTATCTTGATAAGTTCGGCAAGCGGGTCCTGGAGCCTGCGCGCAATGGAGATTGCCGAGCGCACGTTGAGGTCGTAATCGGGGAATTCCTCCGCCGCAAGGGGGCTTGCGGAATATACGCTGGCGCCCGCCTCGTTTACCACCATATAGCTTACGTCGCGGTCGACCTCCTTTAAAAGGTCGGCAACGAAAATCTCCGTTTCCTTGCTCGCCGTGCCGTTGCCTATGGCAATTATGTCTACGCCGTATTTGTTTATGAAATTCTTTACTATCTTTTTGGCTTCTTCTACCTTATTGAAGGGCGGAACGGGGTAAATTACCGAAGTTTCGAGCACCTTTCCCGTTTCGTCCACCACCGCGACTTTGCAACCCATTCTGTAACCTGGGTCGAGCCCGAGCGCGACTTTGCCTTTTACTGGAGGCTGCAAAAGAAGCGGACGAAGGTTTACTTCAAACATCTTTATCGCCTGCTCGCCTGCCCTGTCGGTGAGGGCGGAGCGCACTTCGCGCTCGATTGAAGGCTCAATCAGCCTGTCGTAGCCGTCGTCTGCCGCCTCTTTGATAAGGTCGGCGCACGCGCCGTTTGAATGAACGTATTTTGCCGAGCAAACGCGTTTTGCAAGGTCGGGGTTGAAATAGAGTTTTACTTTGAGGCAGCCCTCGCGTTCGCCCCTGTTAACCGCAAGCACGCGGTGATTTTTTATTTCGGGAACAATCTCGGCATAGTCGGCATACATTGCGTACGTGCCCTTGCCGTCGTCGTTTACCATTTTCGACTGAAGTTCGCCGTGGTTTTCGAAGAGCTCGCGGAGCTTCTTTCTGAGTTCGGCGTTGTCGGAGATGATTTCGGCAATTATATCTTTCGCGCCGTTTATCGCGGACTGCCTGTCGGGCACGCCCTTCTCTTCGTCTATGTACTTGTCCGCCTCGGCGTAGGGGTCGCCCTCCTGCGCGAGAATAAAATCTGCAAGTCCCTGGAGCCCGCGCTCGATTGCAACCGAAGCCCTCGTCTTTTTCTTCTGTTTGTAGGGGCGGTAAACGTCCTCTATTTCGGTGAGGGTGGCGCACTCCTCGATTGCCTTTTCTATCTCCTCTGTCATCTTGCCCTGCTCGGTTATCGACTTGCGCACCTCGTCCTTGCGCTTTTCAAGGTTTTTGAGGTACTCGTACCTATCGACGAACTGCCTTAAAACCTGGTCGTCAATCGCGCCCGTCATCTCTTTGCGGTAGCGCGCAATGAAAGGTATCGTATTGCCCTCGTCGAGAAGGTTAACGATATTGTGGGCATGTTCGGGTTTGAGATTGAATTCTGTAGTAAGTTTACTGATAATGTCCATAATAAATTTTTCCCGTATAAACTTTTTTCATATTGCCGCCAAACACACAAAAAAGCGGAATTTTGCGCGGCACAAAACCAAATATTCGCCGCGCCGCAAAAAGTTTTACTTTGACTATTTTAATTAAAAAATCGCGTTAAGTCAATACTTTTTGCCATTTTTGGCATACAGAAATTTATCGCATAAAACAGCCCGCAGGCGAAAAGCCGTCAGGATTTCGGCTTTACCCGCAGCGCCCTGAGCTCGGCCTTCCGCTCATCGCTGACGCGAAAGCTGTCACAAGCTTTAGAAATAGCTTTATTTTTAATATTTATGTCACACATAGTACTATTTAAAAATTCAAAACCCGCCTCATAATGCTTTATAAGCACCTCGGCAAGCAACCACGCCGCCCCCATAACGACGTAATACTTATCGGGATTGCACTCTGCAATACATTCAAAAATAAGCGGGAGATACCTCTCCTCCACATAGAACGAAAGTAAGGTCGTAAGGGAAAACCTGCGCGCAAACTCACCGCCGTTATAGTACCCCTCACCCGCCTTTAAATACTTTTTTATAAAGGGGACGAAGTCGTCCCTGCGCTTTGAAATACACGCGGGCGAAAAGCAATCGCAGAGCGCCCAGTCGGTGAGCAGTTCCACACAGTCGTCGCACGCCCCGGTAAATTGCTCATAAGGCAAGAGCGCCGCAAGCGAAAGTTTAAGGAAAGCCACCTCGTAGTACTCATTCGGGAAATGAGAAAAAGTTTCGTACTGCCCCTTATACTTTTTGGCAAGCTTGCGCATCGCCGGAGTGCGGACGCCTAAAATTTTCAGTTTACCGTCGTTTATAATGCGCCGCTGAAACACGGCAAAATCGCTTTCCGAAAGAGCTTTAAGCTCCCCGAGCAGTTCTTCGTATGTAACCATAAATACCCCTTTGCTCAACAGAGTGTAAAACTTAATAAAACAGCCCGATAATTTAAAAAATCATAAGTAAACCGAACAAAATGAGCCCGTCGCACCGCGATACAGCGAAAAATCATTATGCCTGCTCTTGTCCGCCGAAAACCGAATTAAGCGCCCTGCACCACTCGCCCTCGTCACACCGCGTATTCGCAGGACTTGTGGAGGGCAGTTTTATGTACGGCACGGCTATTTTGCCGTAAAATTTTTTAAATATTTCGAACGACTTTCCGCCGTTGAGAATTATCAGTTTTATCGGGCTGACCGAGAGAACCTTATCAAGTTCGGCAACTTTATAGTTTTTTATCGATGCGTCGCTCGAACCTTCAATCTCACACTCGGTAACTATGTCCCAGAGGGCAACGTTATGCCTTAAAAGCAGCGCTGTTTTTTCCTCGGTACTTTCGGGAACAGCTTCGCCGAAGAAGCCGCAGAGTATTTTCCAGAACCTGTTCTGCCTGTTTCCGTAATAGAATTCGACCTTGCGGCTCTTCACCGACGGAAAGCTTCCGAGTATCAGAACACGGCTGTTTTTATCAAAAACAGGCTTAAAACCGCATTTTATACCTGACATAGTACTTTATATTTCAAGCGGCTTGTCTGTTTTTCCGACGACAGCCGCCGCCATGCGCGATTTATCGAAGTTGATTTCGATAGCTTCGTTCACGTCGTCCATGGTAACGGCGTTGACTTTTGCAATTCTATCTTCAAAGTCGTAGAGCTTTCCGCTGTACATAACCTCTTTGCCGTACAGGAGCATCTGGGAGCTTGTACTCTCCTGCGCGAATATTGAAGAAGCTTTAAGCTGTTCCTTGCCGCGCAGAAACTCCTCCTTCGATATATCCTTGCGCTTGATGTCCGCAATGCATTTATTAATGGCCTCTACCGACTTCATATAATTTTCGGAATTTACGCCGGCGTACACGACGAGCGTGCCCGTATCGGCATACGAGGTGCAGTAGGAATATACCGTGTAGGCAAGTCCGAGTTTTTCGCGCACGGTCTGAAAAAGGCGCGAACTCATACTTCCGCCGAGCACAGAATTCATCACCATTGTCGCGTCGTACAGTCTGTCGTAGCGCTTTACAGAGGGAAAACCCATGGCAAGGTGCACCTGCTCGATATCCTTGAATCTCACTATCGAATTATGTTTGGGCGCAACCACCACTTTTCGCTCGTCCTTCTTTGCCGCGGGAACGGAGGAGAAATATTTTTCGGCAAGCTCCTCGGCAAGATTTACGTCGATATTGCCAGCCATGGAGATTACAATATTGTCGGCGGTATATCTCTTCGACATGTACGCTCTTATATCGTCGCCGCCGAACCTGCTCACGTTTCCGCGCGGGCCGAGAATATTCCTGCCGTAACCCTCTCTGCCGTAATACGCCTCGCCGATAAGGTCGAGGCACAAGTCGTCGGGCGTATCTTCGGTCATATTTATCTCCTCAAGGATAACGCCCCTCTCGCGCGAAATTTCCTCATCGGGGAAGGTACTGTTCAAAAACAGGTCGGCAAGAATTTCAAATGCCTTTTCAGCGTTTTCCGTGGTCGATTTTGCGTAATAACAGGTTAAATCCTTGCCGGTGAACGCATTCATCTGCGCGCCTATTCTGTCCATTTCGTCGGATATGGCAAAGGCGGAGCGCGTTTTCGTGCCCTTGAACATCATGTGTTCGATAAAGTGCGAAATTCCGTCCTCCGCGTCGCTCTCCACATACGCGCCCGTACCGACGAGCACGCCCATCGATACGGACATAAGCCCTTCCATGCGTTTTACTACAAGTCTGATGCCGTTTTTAAGCGTTTTGTAATGTACCATTTATTCTCCTAAACTGTACGAAACCGTACAGGCGGCCAGGCCGCTGTTTCCTATGTAATTCAATATCGAAGGGAGAGCCTTTACCGTGCTCTCCGTCGGGTGCATGAGTATAAAGTCGCCCGCCTGCAAACCGTTCGTCGCGCGGGATACAATCAGATTTACGTCGCTGTCGCGCCAGTCTATCGTGTCCTTGCTCCACATAATAACTTTAAGCCCGAGCTCGAGGCACGCGTTGACCGTATAGTCGTTGAAAGCACCGGAAGGCGGCGCAAAGAGCGAAATATTTGTGTTGCAAATCATATTCAGAAGCTTCACGCTCGGCGAGATTTCCTCTAAATTTTCATCGTACGAAAGCGAGGAATGGTCTTTATGGAAATACCCGTGGCTGGCTATCTCGTGTCCGCGCGAATATATCTCGCGCACGCAGTCGACGTTATCGTCCGCCCAGCTCCCGCCTATAAAAAACGTAGCCTTTGCCGAATAGCTGTCGAGCACGTCTAAAATCGCCGCAACCTCTTCGGTGCCCTGGTACACGTTGAACATCAGGCACACCGAATCTTCCGACTGCGAGCTGTAATACACGTTGCCGTCGTTGTCCGACACGGTAACGGCGCTTCCGCCGTAAAATCCGACCACGGCCGTCGCCACGATTATGGCGCAGAGCAGAAGATTTGTAACAATCATTATAACTTTGTTCTTCAACAGTTTACCCCGATTAAACAAATACTATTTATATAATATTATCTTCGGGGCGCAATCTTGCATTTAAAAAAGCAGTCGCTCGTCTGTTTTTTGCCGGGCTGAGCGCCAACCGCACGATATGCGGCGCCTGTTGAAATAAAATTATTTAAGTTTTATGAAAGTTACGCCCGTTTCGCCCTCGCCGTATTTGCCGGGGCGGAAACTTTCGACGTTTTTGTGCCGTTTGAGATGTTCGGAAATTGCCTTGCGCAGCTTTCCCGTTCCCACGCCGTGGATAACTTTGATTTCCTCCAGATTGTCGGTGACGGCCTTGTCGATGAAGTTATCGACTTCGTACAGGGCTTCTTCCACGGTCATTCCTATTACGTTAATTTCGAGCACGGGCGTGGATACGGGTATTTTGCGCACTATGCGCACGTTATCCGCAGGTTTTTTACCGCCCTGCACGGGTTTTGCGCCTATGACGAGCAGGTCGGCAAGCTTACAGCGCATCTTCATGTTTCCGCACTGCACCTCTGCCTCGCCCTTGACGGGCGAAAACGAGAGTACCTCGCCCTCCGTCTGCATGGGCTTTACAAACACCCTGCTCCCGCATTTAACGTTATCTTTGGTCGCGGGAGAATACGGCGTTTCCCTCTCGGGCGCCTCGTCCACCCTGTACGCCGCGTCTTTAATCTTATTTTTAAGCGTGCGCGCCTTTATAAGGTCGCTTTCGGTTATCTCTTCCTTTTTAAAAATTTCCTCTATTTCGGCGAGAAGTTCCTCCGCCTCGGCGGAGCGCTCGTTTATAATACGGCGGCTCTCAGCCCTGGCGTTGTTAAAGAGCTTTGCCCGCTCGCGCTCGAGGGCGTCGGCGCGGGACTGCGCCAAAGCAATTTTTTCTTTGAGTTCGGCGCGCAGAACCTCGTTTTCGGCGGCAATCTGCTCGGCTTTGACCCTGCTGTCCTCCGCGCTGCGCACGATATTTTCAAACGTACGCCCGCCCTCGGAGAGATACGACACCGCCTTATCGAGCACGTCTTCGGGAAGCCCCATGCGCCTGCATATGGCGAGGGCGTTGCTCGAACCGGGCATACCTATCTTTATGCTGTAAAGCGGTTTGAGCGTAGCCGAGTCGAATTCCATGCTCGCATTTTCGATGCCCCTTGCGCCGTATGCAAACTCCTTTAAGGCGGTAAAATGCGTCGTTACTATGCCCTTGCAGCCGGTGGACAAAAGTTTTTCCACGACGGCGCGCGCAAGCGCCTGTCCCTCGTCGGGATTAGTGCCGCCGCCCAGCTCGTCTATCAGAACGAGACTGTCGGCATTTACGCCGTTTACAATCTCAATCACCGTTTTTATGTGCGAGGAAAAGGTTGAAAGGCTCTCTTCGATGCTCTGGCTGTCGCCGAGGTCGCAGAACACGTTGTCGAACACGCCTACCGCGCTGCCCTCGGCTGCGGGAATAAACAGTCCGCATGCCGCCATCAGGCAAAAAAGCCCCGTCATTTTGAGCGTAACCGTTTTACCGCCCGTATTCGCGCCGCTTAAAAGCAGAAAGTTGTAGCCGCCGCCCAGCTCCACGCTTACGGGCACTATTTTATTTTTATCAATGAGCGGGTGCCTGCCCTTTACTATGTTTATATAGCCGCGCCTGTTGACGTTCGGTTTAACCGCCTTTAAGGCATAGGCATACTGCGCGCGGGCATAACACGAATCGAGTTCGGCAAGCACCTCAGAATCGATTCTGAGTTTATCTGCGAGTGCGCCGAAACGCTTTGAAAACGAACTTAAAATGCGCTCGACTTCCTCGCGCTCGTCGAGCGAAAGCGCAATCAGTTCGTTGTTCATTTCGAGCACGTATTCCGGCTCTATAAAAAACGTCGCGCCCGTCTGCGAACGGTCGTGCACGAAACCGCGCACCCTGCTTTTATACTCCGCCTTTACGGGTATAACGAAGCGGTCGTTGCGCATCGTAACCGAGGCGTCCTGCAAATATGCCGCCGTGGGGCCGGTTATATACTCCGAAAGTTTGCTCCTTATGCGCGCGTTCAGCGATTTAATCTTGGTGCGGATATCGAACAGCTTTTCGCTCGCATGGTCGTTGAGTTCGTCGTCGGAAAGTATGGCAAAATTTATGTCGTCCTCCAGCCGCTGGTCGAAATAGAGGCGCGCACAGTCGGCTTTTAAAAGGACGACGCTCTCGTCGGCAAGCGAAGTCACCGAATTATAGGCCACCCGCGCCGAACGGTTGAGCGCGTTAACCTGCATCAGCTCGGCGCAGGAGAGCGTACTGCCCTTTTCCGCGCGCGACAGAAGGTCTGACACGTCGTCGAAAAACTCGATGCCCGACACGCCCGCCTTGAGCAGCAGCCTGTCTGCCTCCCCGGTGCGCGAGAGCCGCTCGCGCACTTCGTTCAAATCGGACGAAGGCGCACAGTTTAACACGAGCGACTTTGAAGAAGCCAGCACGGCATACTGCGCGCACTGCGCAAGCACCTTATTGAGTTCAATTTTTTCGTAAAATTTCGAATCCATCTTATATAAATAAAAACACGTTGAAAATTATCAGAGAACGGGCGAATTTGAATGCCCGCGGGTTATATCGCCCAGCTTTGATTTGAGCGCGGCGGAATTTGAAATATCGCGCGAAAGTCCTTCGGCGTCAAGCAGCGTAAAATCGTAAAGCCCGCCGAAAGAGCCCCTTTCGGAAAAGATATTGGCGCAGTTATACAGCTCGAAGCGGCACAACGAAGTTTCGTACCTTTTGAGCGCAAACTTTCTGCCCGCCTCGTCGGTGAGCGTGTACGCGCGGCGCTTGTCGCAGGAGGCACACATTCTGCCGAACGGGCAATAAATGAGGTCCATAACCTTTATGCCGCCCGCCGTGAGCGAAAACGCATTGTTGGCGCAGAGCGGACTATTCTCCTTTGAAGAAAGTTCCTTCGATACGCAGAAATATTTTGCGTTATTTTTTAAATATTCGGCAGATACGGTGTTGGAAACGTTGAACCCTACGCCCGCAAATAATGGCTTTTCGAGCTCGCGCGCAAGCGCGATTCCGTAATATCCCTCGCAATAAATTCCGTCGAACAGAGCGCACGCGGGCTTGATTTCTGCAATATCGTCACCGCTGAGATATGCGGGCAGATACAGGAATTTTTTGCCTTTAAAGTCTGAGATTAACGGCGACAGGTCGGAAAGATAGCTGTCGGGCTTTAAAATGCCTATATCCGCCGCGACGCCGCGCAAGTCGGAACATATAACGGCAGTATTCCCGTTCTGCCCGCAAAGAGGTTCGGGAACGGGGATTTCGCCGAGCGCGGGAAAACGCTCCTTGAAAGTGAGCTTTGAAATAAAGCCTTCGTACGCCTCGCGCCTGAACGCGTTGAGGGCAGCCATGCCGAGGTATGGTTTGCCCACAACCGCCACTTCACCGAAAGTTACGTCTATCGGCAGATTTCCCACCTTGCGGAAGCAGTTCGTCACGTCCTCGGCGGTAAGCGGTCTGGTCTGCGCAGAGCCGAGCCGTTCGCTCCCCGTGTATTCAAAGCCGTTTATGTTCACCCGCGGATATCCGCCCTCCTCAAAGCGGGCAAATATATCGGCTCTTACCGTCCTTTTGCCAGAGGTTAAGCGCGCATTCAGTTCGCTATCCGTGGTGACGAAAATCTTATCGCCGTTTTTAAGGCGCTTGGGCGCGCTTACATAAAAGCCGCCGCGCGCGTCGCCGTCGTAGGAGCCGCCGCAAAGTTCCCTTCCGTCGCGGAGTATTTTAAACCCGTCGCCGCGCACAAAGCGCTGCCTGCTCTCGCACATATATCTGCCGCTTACAACCTTTACAGTGCCGACGTATTCGCCGATGTGCCCCTGCACGGCGGACGAAAGAAAATTTTTGTCCTGCCCGAAGGCAAGCCCTTTCGTATAGTTGCCGCGGTTGTACGTGCGCTTCAATGCCGAAAGGTCGCCATCCCCGCCCGAAAGCATGCTTTTATAGTACCTTACCGCAGCCGCCACATATTCGGGGCGGCGCATTCTGCCCTCAATCTTAAAGGAATAAACGCCTGCCTCTTTAAGTTTTACGATATTTTCGCCCGCGCACAGGTCGGAGGGGGACAGCCTGTACGCCCTCTCCTCGAACCCCTTGCGGTCGATTGAATAGAGCTTGCGGCATGGCTGTTTGCACCGCCCGCGGTTGCCGCTGTTGCCGCCCGCGAACGAGGAGAGATAGCACTGCCCCGAAAAGCACGTGCACAGCGCACCCTGAACGAAAACCTCCGTTTCGATTATTTTTGCTATTTTTCCGATATCTGCAAACGCAGTTTCCCTCGCCAGAATAACGCGCGAAAAGCCGAATTCTTTGGCAAGGCGCGCGCCGTATTCGTTGCAGACGCCCGCCTGGGTTGAAAGGTGAAGCACGATTTCGGGAAAGGCGGCATGCACCGCCCTGCCGAGAAATATATCCTGCATGATTATCGCGTCGGCGCCCGCGTTCCACACCTCTTTCACGGCGGATAAAAATCCCTCCGTCTCGTCCTGCTTTACGAGCGTGTTCATGGCAACGTGCACCCTCACGCCGAAAATTGCGGCGTAATTTATTATCTCTTTCAGCTCCGCAAGGTCGAAGTTGTTTGCCGAAGAACGCGCAGAAAATTGCTTCAACCCGAGGTATATTGCGTCGGCGCCGCTGTTTATCGCCGCCAAAGCGCTGTTTTTATCGCCCGCAGGGGCAAGTATTTCACACATAGTACTATTCAAGTCCGTATTTTTCGATAACGTCGGCAACACCGCCGTCATCGCACGAGGGGCAAATATCGTCGGCATGCTTTTTGAACTCTTCTACGGCGTTCTCCACCGCCACACCCGTCCCTGCCGCAAGTATCATGGGGAGGTCGTTGAGATTGTCGCCTACGGCGACGGTATTTTCTATCGGTATATTGTAGTACTCTGCCAAAAATTTAAGCGCCTCGCCCTTGTCGTCGCCTTTCGGCGAAACCTCCACCAGCACCGACGCGCTGTATGTAACTTCGTACTTATCGCCGAGCGCGGCGGAGAGATAGTTATAGAGCGGAAGTTTGTTTTCGGGCATAACTACGCTTACAATCTTCTGGCAGAAGAGCGAATTGTTCTTGATATAATCGGACATTTTCCCCGATATGTGGTGCGCGCGCACGCCGGTAATTTTCTCGTAGATATTCAAAAGCTTGTCGTCCGCGGGAAGCGTGGTATACATAAGGTTATCGGCATAGGCGTTTATCGCCTCGCCGCGCTCTTCGAGAGTACGGCAGATTTCGCACGACTCATCCACCTTAAATCCGCCGCACCTTATAAGTTTGCCGCTCTCTATATCGGCTATAACGGTACCCTGGTATGCGGCGACGAGCCCCTTTAAGCCGAGGGCGCGCACCTGCGGCAGAATCGAGGCGAGCATTCTGCCCGTACATACCGCAAAAATACCGCCGCTTTCAACATATCTTTCTATCGCCGAGCGGACGCGCCCCGGCACCTGCTGTTTCGTTGTTATAAGCGTTCCGTCGAAATCGGAAACGATGAGTCCGCATTTTATTTTCATAAACAAAAATTTCTCCGAAAGAGTAACAGACTATACCTTTTCTTCAAAGTATTCGCGTATCGTTTTTGCGAGCACGGGCCCTATGCCCTCAGTTTTTGCAAGTTCCTCTTCGCTCGCGTGCATTATTTTATCGATGGTGCCGAATTTTTCCATCAGCGCAAGCCTCTTCTTTTTGCCCACGCCGTCTATCTCCGAGAGAACGCTCTCAAGGTTTCGTTTGGAGTGAAGGTTGCGGAAATAGGTTATGGCAAAGCGGTGCGCCTCGTCCCTTATTCTCTGCAACATTTTAAGGGCGAAGTCGCGGTGGTCAATCTTTACGCTCTCGTCTTTGTCGAGCGTGAAAACTTCCTCCTCGCGCTTTGCGAGCGATATGAGCTCGATTCCGCCGATATTCATATCGTCGAAAATCTTTTTTACGGCTGAAAGCTGTCCCTTGCCGCCGTCGATTATTATGAGGTCGGGCTTGGGGAAACGCTCCTCCTCGTCCGTTCCGAGCTTGGAGAGCCTGCGCGTGAGCACTTCCTGCAAAGAGGCAAAGTCGTTCGCGCCCTCTACCGTTTTTATTCTGAATCTTCTGTAACTGTTCCTGTCGGCCTCTCCGTCGACGAAAACGACCATGGAACCAACCTTGTCGACGCCACTTATGTTTGAGATATCGTAGCACTCCATGCGGCGCGGATATTTTTCAAGCCCGAGGACGGATTGCAGCCTTTTGCACGCATTTACCGTCATATCGTCTTTGTGGCGTATCTTATCGATAGATTTTTCGAGATACTCGCGCGCATTCTCCTGCGCCATAGAGAGAAGCTGTGCCTTTACGCCCTGCTTTGCAAACGTGATTTTAACAGATTTGTCGTACTTTTCCTTAAAAAAGCTCTCCAGAAGCTCCCTCTCGCCTTCAAGGCTGCTCTCGGTTATAATCTCCGAGGGCGGGAGCCTGTCGGCATAATACTGGGTGATAAACTGGGAGAGCGCCTCCGCGTCTGACGAGTGCGCGTCCTCGAGCGCATAGCTCGTTCCGCCCTGCATGATTCCCTTTCGCGTTATTAAAACGTTTACAGCGGAATAGAGATTGTTTGTCGTATATGCGATGATATCGGCGTCGAGGAAGTTGGAGAGCGAAGTTATCCTCCTCGCCTCGAGCTTTGAGAGCATTTCAATCTTGTTGCGGTAGTCTAAGGCAAGTTCAAAATTTTCGCCCGCGGCAGCTGAAAGCATCTTCTCTTTCAGCAGTGCCTCGGCGTCCTTATAGTTCCCCTCGAGGAAGTTTACCGCTTTTTTAACGCAGGCGGCATACTCCTCCCGCGTGCACCTGTGCGCGCACGGGGCAAGGCAGCGGCCTATGTGATAGTTGAGGCACTCCCGTTTGGGCTTTTCGCCGATGGCGGTATGGCAGAGCCTTATCCTGAACGCAAGCTGCAGAACTTCGAGAATGTCTTTATAGCTCACGCCGCCCATATAGGGGCCGTAGTAGCGCGCGCCGTCTTTTTTTACCTTGCGCATAACGTAAAAGCCGGGGAATTTATCGCGCAAGTCCACCCTGATATAGGGATAGGTTTTGTCGTCTTTTAAAAGGATATTATATTTTGGCTTATACTTTTTAATAAGGTTGTTTTCGAGGGCGAGCGCGTCGCGCTCGGTCTTTGTTATAATGTAGTTGAAGTCGGCAATATTCTCGACCATGCGCATAACCTTGTCGGGCTTCGGCGAGGAATGAAAATACTGCCGCACGCGGTTTTTGAGCACGCGCGCCTTTCCGACGTAAATTACGTTGGAATACTTATCGAGCATTATATACACGCCCGGATTATCGGGCAGAAGTTTGAGTTTTTCCCTTATAATATCCATAAAATTTAATGAATTGAATTCTTTTATTATTATATCACAAATATGCGCACGTTTGCAATATTAAGCGCGGCAAAAACGAACAAAAAACGAGTTTTTAAACGCCGTTTCTCTCCTTTATTAAAGCCGCGGAAGGCGTTGCCTTCCGCGGCTTTAGTTCAGCAGCCCAAAAACTCCACGCCTTTGAGCATTACATCGTTTACGGTATCGTTGACAAGGCTGTAAAAAATTATTTTACCATGCCTTTCGCTCTTTACTATGCCTAAATTTTTAAGCAGCCTGAGCTGGTGCGAAACCGTCGTCTGGTTTATCCCGAGCACCCGCGAGAGGTCGGTTACGCACATCTCGGAAATTGCCAGCGCGGAGAGCATGCGCACCCGCGTGGCGTCGGCAAAAACCGAAAAAAAACATACTATGCCGTTTAAAACGTCGCCTTCGGGTACGTATTCCCGAATGAGTTCTTTTGTGCGCCTGTCGAGCAACATCGTGTCCTGCAAAACGTCCTGCATAAAGCGCCTCCGCAATTTTTTAAAGGCGGGAAGGGCGCGGCGGACGCCGCACCCTTCCCGCTTTGTACTTTAATTATAACTTCACGTATGCGTATATGTCAAAACGTTATATTGGCGCAAAATGCCTTATATTATACAAATTTGTCATTTAACTTCTATCGAAGTAACCGTATAGCCCGCGTCGGCGACAACCTTTTTAATCTCCTCTTCGGAGACGGCTTCGCGGCTGCGCACGACGGCAAGATTCTTTTTGAGCTTGACGTCGGCGCTTACTACGCCGGATACGGCGGAGAGTGCGTTTTCAACGCGCTTTGCGCAGTGTTCGCAGCACATTCCGTCGATATTTACGATAATTTTCATTAAACCTTCCTCCTCAAAAATTTGGGTATCGTTACCGTCTGACGGTTCTGCCGCGCGGGCAGGCACCGCAGAACGTTTGTTGCGCCTGTTTTTAAACCTTAACAGCCTGAGAGCGTTGAATACGACGAACAGCGAGCTGAGGCACATGCACGCCGCCGCTATCATGGGGTTGAAAGTGAAATCGGCCCACGCAAACACGCCCGCCGCAACGGGTATCATTATAACGTTGTAAATAAACGCCCAGAAAAGGTTCTCCTTTATGTTGCGCACGGTTGCCTTTGAGAGCTCAAACATGTCGTCCAGCGTTCTCAAATCTTCGCTCACGAGCACGACGTCGGCAGAATCTATCGCGACGTCGGTGCCGCTGCCTATGGCAATGCCCACGTCTGCCTGTTTGAGCGCGGGCGAGTCGTTTATGCCGTCGCCTACCATAGCCACGCTGCCGCCGACCTGTTGCAGGTTTGTCACCGCGCGCAGTTTGTCTTCGGGCATAACCTCCGACATAAAGTCGTCAATGCCGACGCTGTCGGCAATGGCCTTTGCGGTATTCTCCTCGTCGCCAGTGAGCATGGCAACGCGCATCTTTCTGTCTTTCAGCAGCGCGACAGCCTCTCTGCTGCCATCTTTAAGGGTATCGGCGACAGCAATCAGCGCAAGCACCCTCTTTTCGTCGGCGAGGTAGATAACCGTTTTGCCCTGTTTCGAAAGGGCGAGCGCAGAATCGCGCACCTCCCCGGAAATCTTTGAGCCGGAGACGAGTTTTTCGTTGCCGAGCAGATATTTCACGCCGTCAACTTCGGCAACCGCACCCTTGCCTACAATATATTCGAACGACTGCGCAGGCACGCCGTCCTGAACGTAGTCCACTATGCACTTTGCGAGCGGGTGGTTGGAATTTTTCTCGATTCCGCAGGCAATGGCGAGCGCCCTTTTTTTGTCTGCCCCGAAAGTAAGGACGTCGGTCACGCGGGGCTTACCCTCGGTGAGGGTTGCCGTTTTATCGAGCAGAACGGCGTTTACGTCGCATACCTTTTGCAGACTCTCGGCGTCTTTATATAAAATGCCGAGCGACGCCGCCTTGCCCGTAGCCGTCATTATAGCCACGGGAGTGGCAAGCCCGAGCGCGCAGGGGCAGGATACGACGAGCACGCTTATGGCGTAAGTCACGCAGTGTTCGGGCACGAACGCGCCGTCGATGAGCAGCCATACGGCAAAAGTTATGAGCGCTATCGCCACAACTACAGGCACGAATACGCCCGCAACCTTATCGGCAAATTTCTGTATTGGCGGCTTGGAGGCGCCTGCCTCGCGCACCATCTTTACTATCTTTGAAAGGGTTGTATCCTCGCCAATCTTCTGCGCGCGCATCTTTATAACGCCGCTCTTGTTGAGTGCGGCAGACGTTACGGCGTCGCCCACTGTGACCTCGACGGGCAGGCTCTCTCCCGTTATCGCAGATTTATCTACAAAGGTGCTCCCTTCGGTTATCACGCCGTCTACGGGGATATATTCGCCCTGCTTTACGATTAGAATATCGCCGACGGCGACTTCCGAAACGGGAACTATCACCTGCTCTCCGCCGACTTCCTTGGTAACTTTATCGGGGGCGAGCTTTAAAAGTTTTTCAATCTCGCTGCCCGTGCGGCGCTTTGACTTCTCTTCGAGCCATTTCCCGACGGTGACGAGCGTCAATATGGTGCCTGCCGATTCAAAATAGAGGTTCATCGCATAGTCGTGCGCGACGTTTATGTCGGTTTCGACGAAGATGAGAACCATCATCACAAACGCATAGATGAACGACACGCCTGCGCCAAGCGCGACGAGCGTATCCATATTCGGCACCTTTTTTACGAGAGCTTTTGCGCCGCTCGTAAAAAATTTGTAGTTGACGCCTATTATCGCCGCCGTAAGTATGCACTGATAGAACGCGAACCACTGGGGATTTACCATAGGGTCTAAAAGCCCAATCGGAAGCCCGAACATATGCCCCATCGAAATTACGAGAAGGGGAACGAGTATGCACAGCGATACGATAAACCTTATGAAGAGCTTTTTATCCTGCGCGGTCTCCTTGCCCTGAGGCTGTTCGCCCTCGTGCCACACTCCGTAGCCGAGAGATTTTACGGCGTCGAATATAGCCTCTTCCGAGATGGCGCCCTCGTCGTAGTCGACCGTCATGCACTTGCCCATCAGGCTGACTTCGACGGAGTTCACCCCCTCCATTTTGCCTACGACGCGCTCTATGCCCGAAGAACAGGCCGAACACGTCATGCCGGTAACAGCGTAAGTTTTTTTCACTTTTTCCTCTCTGCGCCGGCGCTATTTCAGGTTTTTGCCTGCCACGCGCCTGCGGTATTATAATTCCTACTTTTTTTATATGATTTAATTATAGCGTGATATAAAGGGTTTGTCAACCTATATTTAAATATTGCCGTTTTAAAATTTAAGTTAAAAAGAGAGAGCCGCCGCGCTTTAAGCGCGGCGGCATAAAATAAAATTCAACGCCAAAGCGGGCCGCCCGAAAATCAGACAGCCCGCCGAAGGTCTTTTTTAATTAAAATCAGTCTTTCTTTACCTTTTCGGCTACAACCTCAGTCTTGTCGTAGTAACCGCAGTTGCCGCAAACCCTGTGCGCCTGCATCATGGAATGGCAATGAGGGCACTCCACAAGCGTGGGAGCCGTTGCCTTGTAGTTTGCAAACCTGCTGTTTGTTCTGCTCTTTGACTGTTTTCCCTTGGGTACTGCCATATTCTACACCTCTTTTATCTTTCTTATCTTTTATTTAATCTCTATGCCTTTACAGCCGGGCCTGCACAGAAGAATCTGCGGCTGACTGAAAAGAACAGCATCGTTTACGGCAGTGGTAAGATTGATTTTAAAGCCGTTATACGAATAATTTTCACCGTCGTCTTCGGGCAGAAAAAGAATATCGCTTTCGTATTCCACCTGCTTTTGCGCAGGTTCGAGGCAATACGAGCACACGCCGCTGAGCGTGTATCTCAGCTTTAAAGACACGCCGACAGAATCGTCGTCGTAAATCTCGAATTCGCCGAAAACCTTCACTTTGCCGTCTATGCGCGCCGAAGGAAGAATGACGAGTTCGGCGGGACAATCGTATTCGAACGAAAAGTCACCGCGATACTGTTTTAAAGCAATCTGCCTTGCTACATCTATAATCATACCGAACCGACTATGCAATTATAGTATATAGCCGAATTTTTGTCAACTTATTTTGTAAACGGCGCCAACAATTTTTTACAGAAGTTCCGCCGTTTCCCTTGCGATTACAAGCTCTTCGTTCGTGGGGATAACGAGTATTTTAACCCTGCTGTCCGCCGCGGAGATGTCGCGTATCGAACCGTCGTTT
>ERZ1643250.1653-NODE-1653-length-18373-cov-4.831423_pt1 | contig 18373 bp, 13 predicted proteins | sample MGYA00579262_ERZ1643250 | MGnify/ENA primary metagenome ERZ1643250 (study PRJEB29033, sample SAMEA4952265) | chicken gut metagenome | biome: Broiler Chicken; feature: Gastrointestinal Tract; material: Caecum | place: Ireland | collected 2018 | study: Broiler... | reverse complement strand
CTTTTTTACTCTCCCCGGCCTAGCCGGGGGTTGTCGTTTCGCTAAAGCATATTAATTCAAAAGCTCTGCGGATCCCGCGCGCGGGATCCGCAGAGCTTTTTCCGTTGCTTCCGGCGGGACATGCAGCCCCATTACGATCCTTCCTCCGCGCCGGCGACGGTATAGCCGAAGGGGACGGACGCAGAAACGGAGGCCAGCGGCTCCTCCTCCCAGTAGACGTCAAACGATACCTGAAGCACGCCGGGCGTGGAACCGCAGCCCTCCGCCCCCTCGCGCGCAGCGTTTACGGCAAACAGAGCGCAGTCACCGCCTTCTTCGGAAGGACCCGAAGGCGTCCGCAGCTCATACCCGGTAAAGGAAACGCCGGCCGCCGTCACCAGTCCGCCGAACAGCCCGCCCCCTCCGTCTTCCTTCATACCCTCCAGGGCGGCAAACACATCCCCGGCCGTTGCGCCGTCGGGCTGCAGGGCGCCCGCGGCGCAGCGGCGTTCAACGGCCAGCCTCTCCCCCGCCCCGGCACGCTCGCCGGAGGGGAGCGCCCGCAGGCGGCCGTCCTCCCAGGCGCGTACCAACACCGTTCGCGCGCCGCAGCCGAACGAAAGCTCCACGTTCCGGCAGGAAACGGCGCTTGCCCCGCCGGAAGGGGCCGCTTCCCCCTGCGGGCTGCGGCTGAGTTCCGCAAGGCGGAGCTCAGCCGTCCATGTCGCTTCCCCTTCCGCTATATCCGTATACCGGTAGATCACATAGGGAAGAGAAAGAATCTCCTGCCCGTTGTCCGCACTCCTGTAACCGAACGCGGACGGCGCCGTCCAGACAGACGCGCCTGACGGTCCCCCGTCTTCCTTTTCCAGCGCGAAATCCCGCAGAAGCCCCACCGTCGCTTCCACCTCGTATGGTTCCGCCCCCTCCCACGGGGCGGGGGCGGCGCAGGCGCACAAAAGCACCGCCGGTACCAGAAGCAAGCTGAAAAACCGTTTCACCCTGACCTCCTCCTTTTCCGAGCGGGTTCCCGCACCGGATGCGCCCGCCCCTCTTCCTTTAGGATACAGGAACGGCAGGCCGATGTAAAGTGTTTTTCATTTGACAAACGGCCAAAACCGTGATACACTTTTTTTGGTGCGGGCAAAGAACATACGTGAGTACGGGACGCCGCGCGAAGAAGAGACGGAACGCCGCCGGCTGCAAGCGTTCCGCGCGTGTTTTCCGGAAGTTTCAGTATGGGAGCCCTTCGGCGAAAAGCGTCTGCGGGCAGCATGGCCCGGCGCGGTAAGCCGGATGCTTGTGCGGCAGCGCCGCAGCACAAAACGAGAGCAGCGTGTGCATCCGGCACATGCTGAATAAGGGTGGTACCGCGATGTGAATCCATCGTCCCTTGTCGCCTGGACAGGGGGCGGTGGTTTTTTTATTTTTCTTTTCAATAAAAATGCCCTCTGCACGGCTACCCGTTCGAAACAGGAAAGGAGAATCGCAATGAAAGACAAAATCAACGGCATTTTGTCGGAGGCAGAGATCAAGATTGCCGCGGCAGCCAACGAAGGCGAGCTGCAGAACGTGAAGAGCGCGTTCACCGGCAAGCAGGGATCGCTGACGCTGCTGATGAAGGAGATGCCGAAGCTCGACCCCGCGCTGCGCCCGGAGATGGGCAAGCTGCTCAACCAGGCCAAGAACCGCGTAACGGAGCTCATCGACGAGAAGCGCATGGAACTGAAGCTGAAGGCTTCCGAGGTTTCCCCGGACTTCGACTGCTCCGTGCCCGGCATCCTGCCGCCGCGCGGCGCGCTGCACCCCATCACGCAGATGTGCTACGATCTGAACGACACGTTCCGCTCCATGGGCTTTGAGATCTTCCAGGAGGATGACATCACGAGCGAGCTTTACGCGTTCGACAAGCTGAATTTCCCGCCGAACCACCCCGCCCGCGAGAGCATGGACACCTATTGGATTGCAGGCCACGACAGCGGCTCCACAAACGAAAAACTCTGCCTGCGCCCGCACCTCACCGGCGGCAGCGTGCGCTACATGCAGACGCACAAGCCCCCCTACCGCTTCGTGTATCCGGGCCGCGTTTACCGCAACGAGACGACAGACGCCCACCACGAGCGCGCCTTCTTCCAGTATGAGGCACTGATTGTGGACAAGGACATCACGTTCACCTCCGGCAAGGTTATGATCAAGGCCATCCTGAGCAAGGTGTTCGGCACCGACGTGCCGGTGCGCATGCGTTCCGGCTTCTTCCCGTTCGTGGAGCCCGGCTTTGAGATCGACATGCAGTGCCAGGTGTGCGGCGGCAAGGGCTGCAGCGTGTGCAAGCACGTGGGCTGGATTGAGGTCATGCCCGGCGGCTCCCCGCACCCGAACGTGCTGCGCGCGGCCGGCCTCGACCCGGACGTGTACACCGGCTTCTATGTGAACATCGGCCTGGATCGGCTGGTCATGATGCGCTACGGCGTGGACGACGTGCGTCTCTTCCACAGCGCGGACCTGAGATTCCTCAAGCAATTCAGATAAGGAGGGGACGAACATGAAACTTTCGCTTTCCTGGATCGGGGAGTATGTGGCGCTTCCCGCCGATATGGATTTGAAAAAGCTCGCCTACGATCTCACCATGTCCACCGTGGAGGTGGAGGACGTGGAATACCTCGCCCGCCGATTCGACAACATGGTTGTGGGTGTGATCAACAGCGTGGAAGCCCACCCGAACGCCGACAAGCTGCGCGTGTGCAAGGTGGACCTCGGCGGCGACGTGAAGGAGATTGTGTGCGGCGGCATCAACCTGCAGGAGGGCATGCGCGTGGCCGTGGCCTGCCCGGGCGCCATTGTGCGCTGGCACGGCGAGGGCGAGCCGGTGGAGATCAAGAACTCCAAGCTGCGCGGCGTCGCCTCCTACGGCATGATCTGCGCTTCCGACGAGATCGGCCTGGGCGACCTCTTCCCCGCCTCGCAGGAAGCGGAGATCCTCGACCTCTCCGCGTTTCACGTGCCGGCCGGCACCCCGCTGGCAAAGGCGCTCGATCTCGATGATGTGCTGCTCGAGATCGACAACAAGTCCATGACGAACCGCCCGGACCTGTGGGGCCATTACGGCATCGCCCGCGAGATTGCCGCGCTTTACAACCTGCCGCTCAAGAAGATTGAGCCGTATCAGCCGGACGTGCAGCCCGGTTTCAAGGTGGAGATTGACGACCCGGAGCGCTGCACGCGCTACATCGGTGTGGAGATGTCCGGCGTGTCCGTGAAACCCTCCCCCTACAAGATGCAGAGCCGCATCTGGAAGGCCGGCATGCGCCCGATCAACGCCCTCGTAGACATCACAAACTATGTGATGCTCGCCACCGGCAACCCGACGCACGCTTTTGACGCGGACAACATCACCGATCACATCGTGGTGCGCCGCGCCGCAGAGGGGGAAACCCTCGCGCTGCTCAACGAGAAGGAGCTCACGCTCTGCCCGGATGACCTCGTGATCACAGACTCCGAGGGCCCCGTGGCGCTCGCCGGCGTGATGGGCGGCTCGAAGGACTCCATCCTGCCCAAGACGACGCGTGTCATCCTGGAGGTGGCAAACTTCGAATCGACCGGCATCCGCCGCACGGCGCTGCGCTACGACACGCGCACCGAGGCTTCCTCCCGCTATGAGAAGGCCGTGGACCCGGAGCGCTGCGATCAGGCCCTCGCCCTCTCCATGCACTATTTCCAGGAGCTCTACCCGGAGCTGAAGGTGACGGGCTTCTGCGACAATTATGTGACGAAGCTCAAGCGCGCCGAGATCGACGTGAGCCTCACGTGGCTGGCCAAGCGGCTGGGCAAGAACCTTTCGAACGACGTGATCCGCCAGAAGCTCGAGCTGCTGGGCTTTGACGTCTCGATCGACGGCGACAACATGCACGTCGTCGCGCCCACCTGGCGCTCCACCGGCGACATCTCCATCAAGGACGATGTGATGGAGGAAGTGGCCCGCCTGTATGGCTATGACAATTTCGAGGCCACGGAGTTCACCACGACGTTCACCGCCGCCATCAACCAGCTCGATCAGGATCTCCTCCGCCACATCAAGGAATACCTCGCGTTCCGCTGCGGGATGCAGGAGGTATATACCTACCCATGGATGAACGACACGTTTGTGAATGCCGTGCTGCAGAGCACCGAGGGCGTGCTGAAACTTTCCACGCCGCCGGCTCCGGAGCTGAGCTATATCCGCTCCTCCCTGCTGCCGAACCTGTGTGAGGCCGTGATGAAGAACGAGCGCTACTTTGACGCGTTTTCGATCTTTGAGGAAGCGCAGGTCTTCTTCGACAGGAACTACACCTCCCGCTATGACCCGACGGAATCGCTGCCGGAGCAGCGCCGCCACATTGCCGCCGCGTTTGCCAGCAGCACCAAGGACGTGAGCCTGCTGTTCCGCGAGGCGAAGGGCGTGCTGGAATATATGCCCCGCTTCACGCACATGGAGGGCTTCACCTTCCGCAAGGAGGAAAAGCCCGTGTGGGCCGACTCCGTGGTGTGGCTGAATGTATACCGCGGCGAGGAGAAGATCGGCGACCTGGGCCTGCTCTCGAAGAAGGTTTCGCTCGCGTGCGGCATCAAGAACCTTTCCGTCATGCTGTTTGAGATCGACGCTTCCAAGCTGGTGCCGCTCCGCTCCCGCACGAACAAGTTCACCCACCTGGCCGAGTATCCGGAGACAGACTACGACATCTCCATGCTCTTCGATTCCGGCGTGAAATGGACCGACATTCACGACGCCATCCTGGGCCAGAAGAAGGCCAGCGCCCTGCTCAAGGACGCCTCCTTCGTGGACGAGTACCGCGGCAAGCAGATCCCGGCGGGCAAGAAGTCCGTGACGATCCGCCTCACGATCGGTTCCGGCGAAAAGACGCTGACCTCGCAGGAGATCGAGAGCGCCGCCAACCAGGTGATGAAGAAACTCGAAAAGAAGCTGGGGGCCGAGCTGCGCACACAGTGAGCCGCTTTCCATCGTTTCTGCGCACGGGAACCATTCCGGCGTGGAAAAGCTTGGGATAGCTGGCCATCTCCGCTGCCTCCGTGTGGATGATGTGCCCGTGCATGAGCTTCATCGCCACGATGCTGTTCAAGGGCGGCATCCGGCCCGGCGTGTTTTCCACGTGGGTGCAGACGGCCGCGCTCAACTTCCCCATGGCGCCGCTGTGGCAGTTCTTCGTGGCAGGCCCGCTGGCGCGCCTGATTTTCTGCCTGATTTTCCGCGAGAAAAAAGCGAAAGAATGACAAAAAGTCCGGAAAGAGGATTCTTCCCCTTTCCGGACTTTTTTGCGCGCTTCAGCGAAACAATCCCACCGCTCTGCCGGGGAGGGTAAGAAAGCGTTCGCTTCAGCCATTGGGCAAGGCGGGAAAAGATCAGACGCTTTCCGATTGTTGAGAAGCGGATTTGAGATCGCCAACACCGTTCACAGGCTGACGCACGAGTGATGCAAGCAGCAGATGATTCAGTTCCTCTTGTGAGGCCCCGGTTTTGCCGGGACTTGCCCTTCACACAATTCATTTTTACACGATTCCGCGCGGAAACAGGGCGCCGCATCACACAGGCGGAAATTCGCCGTCACGGCTCCAGAAGGACGCCCTCCTTCACGGCAAGGCGGCCGTCCTTCACCACAAAGCGGATGTCGAGCGATTGTGCGTCGAGCGCCACGAAATCGGCCAGCTTTCCCGGGGCGAGGCTGCCCACGCGGCCTTCCTCACGAAGGGCGCGCGCAGGATTAAGGGAAACGGATTTCACCGCTTGACGCAGCGGCACGCCAAATGCAACCAGGTTTTTCAGCTCCTGGTGCAGGTTTGCGGTGGACCCGGCGAGCGTGCCGTCCGCCAGGCGGGCCTGACCGTCCTTCACAAAAACAGGCTGGCCGCCCAGCTCGGAGGGGCCGTCCGCCTGGCCGGCCGCGCGCATGGCGTCGCTGATGACGATGGTGCGGTCCTCGCCCAGAGCGCGGAACAGGATGCGCAGCGCGGCGGGGTGGATGTGCAGACCATCGCAGATCAGCTCGGCCTGCACGGTGTCGGAATCAAGGGCTGCTCCCACGGCGCCGGGCGCGCGGTGGGCAAACCCCGTCATGGCGTTGCACAAATGGGTGACGTGCGAGATGCCCCAGGAGAAAGCGCGCGAAGCCTCCTCATAGCCCGCCTCGGAATGGGCAAGCGACACGGTGCACAGCGGAGCGGCCTGCCGCACAAACGATTCGGCGCCGGGACGCTCCGGGGCGATGTCCACAAGCTTCACAATGCCGCCGCAGCCGTCAAACCAGCGGCGGAAGGAATCGAAATCCGGCTCGCGCACGTACGCCGCCTTCTGCGCGCCGCGGCGCTTTTCCGAGAGGAACGGCCCTTCCATGTTGACGCCGAGGATTCGCGCCCCGCGCACCGGGCGCGCCATGCAGCCCTGCACGTTGCGCAGGGCCCTGCAGATCTCCTCCTCCGACACGGTCATCGTAGTGGGACAGAAGGACGTAACGCCCTTCGTGAGCAGGAAGGAGGCCATCGTTTCCAGCGCTTCGCGCGTCGCGTCACACGTGTCGGCGCCGCGGCAGCCGTGGATATGCAGATCGACAAAGCCGGGCACAAGCAGGCAGCCCGTGCAGTCCGCCGCATCCCCGCCGTCAAGCGAGGCGCCGATCCGGCGGATTCCGGCGCCCTCCGTCTCCAAATCGGCCCGCACAAGATCGAACCACTCGTTAAAAAGCATGGCATTCTGATAAATCATGCTGTTTCCCCCGTTACCGATCCCACTTGTCGCACAGGGCGTTGATTTGATCCGCAAAGCGCGCCAGATCCTTGTTGGCCCCGCCCTCGTTGTGCCGGATGACAACCATGAGCCGTTTTCCGGCATCGATGAGCCGCTGGAACACGGCGGCGGCACGGCGCGTGGGCGCCTCCCTGCGCACGCGCTCGCGTGTGCCTTCCTCCAGGCAGAAGTTGCGCTCGAGATCGTAACAGGCGCCGGGGTACGGCGCAGTGGCGGAAAACCCGAACTCATCGCGCAGCCGCATGGCAAACAGATCGCACACGCTGCTCTCGCCGTGGACGACAAAGACGCGGCGCGGCTGCGGCGAAAAACTCCGCACCCAGCGGAGAAGGCCATTGTTGTCCGCATGGCCGCTCACGCCGTTGAGCTGGCAGATCTCCGCGCAGACCTCGATCTCCTCGCCGAACAGCTTCACGGAATCCGCGCCCTCCAGAATGGCGCGGCCAAGCGTCCCCTGCGCCTGATAGCCTACGAAAAGGACGGTGCACTCCGGCCGCCAGAGGTTGTGCTTCAGGTGGTGCTTGATGCGCCCGGCCTCGCACATACCGCTGGCAGAGAGAATCACCTTGCAGCCCTCCGTGCTGTTGATCTCCTTGGAATCGTCGCTCGAAACGGAGAGGCGCAGGTTGGACACACCGAGCGGGTTCACGCCGCGGCGGATGAGATCCATGGCCTCCCTGTCATAATAGCCCTCCTGGTTTTCCCGGAAAATGTTGGTGGCCTCCACGGCCATGGGGCTGTCCACGTAAACGGGGAAATCACCGTGGCCCGTGACCATCCCCTCCTCCTTGACGCGGCGCAGGAAATAGAGCAGCTCCTGTGTGCGGCCCACGGCAAACGACGGGATCACCACGTTGCCGCCGCGGTCAAAGGTGCGCTGGATCACGTCCGCCAGCTCGCGCGCATAGTCCGGGGGCGGCTGGTGGCTCCTGTCGCCGTAGGTGCACTCCATCACCACATAGTCGGCCTCCGTGAGGTACTGCGGATCGCGCAGGAGCGGCTGGTTCACGTTGCCGATGTCGCCCGAAAATACAATCTTCCGCTTTTCCCCGCGCTCCTCCAGCCAGACCTCAATGCTTGCGGAGCCGAGCAGATGGCCGACGTCCGTGAAGCGGACGGAAACGGAATCGCTCAGCCGGATGGTCTCGCCGTAGCGGCAGGAGGAAAACCGCTTGAGCACGCCCTCTGCGTCCTCCATGTCATAAAGCGGGATGTACGGCGCCTGGCCGGCGCGCTTGGCTTTGCGGTTGCGCCACTCGGCTTCAAACATCTGGATGTGCGCGCTGTCACGCAGCATGATGCCGCAGAGATCGGCCGTGGCCTCCGTCGTGATTACGCGGCCGCGGAACCCTTTTGCGTACAAAAGCGGAAGGCGGCCGGAATGATCGATGTGCGCGTGCGTGAGAAGCACGAAATCGATCTCTGCCGGATTGACAGGGATCTCCTGATTCTCATACTCATCGGGTCCCTGCTGCATGCCGCAGTCCACCAGAATGTGAAGGCCGCAGGCTTTCAGGTAATGACAGCTTCCGGTGACCTCGTGGGCGGCTCCCAAAAAGTGCAGTTCCATGGTCTCGGCTCCTTTCCGCCGGAAAAGCCGGCGCTGGTCCTCTCAGGTTTCCTGGCCGGGCTCGGCTTCCGGCTCCAGCCAGCCGTTATATTCCATATTGTTCGGGGGAGCGACAGTGAGCTTTCCCTCCCGTATGCTGCGCCGGTACTCCGACGGCGTGATGCGCATCATGCGCCCGAACTGCCTGTGAAAGTTGCTGGGCGTGCTGAACCCCGCCATCTGCGCAATCGCCAGGATATTGACGTCGGTGTTGACGAGGAAATCACACGCTTTGGTTATGCGCACGGAGTTCAGATAGTAAAGCGGGCCGATGTGCATGACAGATTCGAAGGTGCGGCGGAAATGCGTGAGGCTCAGATGACAGATCTGCGCGAGCTCTTCCACCGAAATGGGATTCATATAGTTTTCCTCAATATAATCCAGGACAGGCGCAATGCGGGAAATGTCTGTTTCGGGCTGCCAATCCCCCCGTGTCGGGTGAGGCGTTTCCTCCAACTTGACGCTGCAATACCGCGCCACCTCCAGAAAAAGGGTATAAAGATAAGACTTCACCAGATGATGATTGGACTCGGGAGTGGAAAGCTCCTCAATCCCGGCTTCCATCAGAAACGGAGCCCGCGGCACATCTCCTTTTGGAATCAGATACTTTTCCGGCGGGTGCCGGAACAGCGTGGCAGTGATGGCATAGAGCATCGAGGTCGGAAACAGCCGGTCCGGCTGAAGGAAGATCCACGACCAGCGGCTCAGCGCATCCTTGTCGGAATAAGTGGTGTGCGGAATGTTGCGCGGGATGCAGGTCACGTCCCCCGCCGAAAAATGAATCGATTTGCCGTTGCCGAATTCCAGCGTGCCGCTTCCCTCATGGCAATAGCCGAGCTCCACGCAGTTGTGGAAATGCAGCGTGCCGCTCGGCACGGGCGAGATGATCCACTTCGGGCCTGAGAGCAACAAAACCGGAAAATTGTTGGGAAGAAAATAGTTCCGGTATTCTACCACTTTTTTATGTTTGCGAGACAAAAGAATGTTCCTCCTGTGAAAAACATGGCTTCCGCAGACTACACAAAAAAGAGGCCTGCGTTTAGATCCGAATTTCGAACGTAAAATGAAAGATTTTAATGGGCAAAGCCAAAATAAAACCCTAAAAGGCTCACGAAAACAGCCGGTTTTTCTGGTCAAAAGCCCTTTCTGTTGTGGATTCCTTTCGGTACCACCCCCTTTTTCTTCCTCGAAACTTCACTATTTGCACAAAAGAATTGTGGATGAAATTGCACAGTTTTCGGTATGAAATGTGGATGCAAAGCGTTCTCAAACTGTTCATAATTATAGCATGAATTGTGCACAAAAACAATACCCATCCCCGCCTTCTCAGGGTGTTATTCACAAAAGGCAATTTTGAACGTGGGCAAGTGGCACAAGTTTTCCTTTTTCTTTCCGTCTTTTTCCACCATAGCCCTTTCGGGAGCATGGCGGAGGAGCAGAAAATATTTTGTCTGCGTTCTTTTCCTTTTGCGCAGAGTTTTGTGCAAATTGGCGTTTTCCCCTGAACACCGGAAGAGCGCGGCACCCCTCCAAAAAAGCCTCTCGGGAAAGAGGAAGAACTGTTGAAAGGAGCAAACGAAACATGACGACAGCGACTCAAGCAGTGAAGAAAAAAGCCGCCGCTGCAGGCGGCAAACGGAAACGACAAATTACACTGGTGTTACTTCTGCTTCCCTTCCTTGTGATGATCGGTATTTTCAATTACGCCCCGCTCTTTGGCTGGAGCTATGCCTTTGTGGATTACACGCCCGGCGTCTCCATTTGGGATTGCCAATTCGTCGGCCTGAAATATTTTGAACGCATCTTCTTCGGATCGGGCGACTTCCTCCGCGTTCTGCGCAACACGCTGGCCATCTCCCTGCTGAACATTCTCTTCTCCGTGCTGCCGGCCATTTTCGCCATTGCTATTTCCCAGGTGCGCAGCAAGCGGTATGCCAAAATCGTGCAGACCTGCACCTCCATCCCGAACTTCATTTCCTGGGTTCTGGTCTACTCCATGGTGTACATGCTCCTCTCCTCTGAGGCCAGCGCGCTGAACACCATCCTGAAAAGCCTTGGCCTCATCGAGGAATCTCTTTCCCCGCTGACGAACGTCGACCACGCGTGGGCCATGCAGGTCGGCATCAACATCTGGAAAACGCTCGGCTACAACGCCATCATTTATCTCTCCGCCATCACCTCCATTGACCAGGAGCTGTATCAGGCTGCAGACGTGGATGGCGCGAATTCCTTCCAGAAAATCCTGCACGTCACCATTCCCGGCCTGCTCTCCACGTTCTTCGTGCTGCTCCTGCTGGCCATCTCCAACATGCTTTCCAACGGCTTCGATCAGTTCTGGCTGCTGGGCAATGGCATGACCTGGGACAAGCTGGAAGTTTTCGACACATACGTATACCGCATGGGCATTCGCAACATGGAATATTCGCTTGCCACGGCCATGGGTATTTTCAAGTCCATTGTCAGCATTATTTTGCTCACGATTGCGAACCTCGGTTCCAAGAAGCTGAGAGGCGTCTCGATTTTCTAATCCGCTGACGGACTTACTCAAACAATAACACAGAAAGGACTTGAGAATTTATGACCACAGCGAGTGCGGCTATGCCGAAGAAAAAGAAAAAGCGCCTTTCCGTTGCGAACACGATCAACTACTTCGTCCTCTTCCTGCTCATGTTCGTGTGCGTGTACCCCATGTGGTACATCTTCATCAACTCGTTCTCCACGCCTGCCTCCATTACGCGCGGTGTATTCCTGCTGCCGTATGACTTTTCGACGGAAGCCTATCAGAACCTGGGCGATATTACAAACATCGGCTCCAGCATCGTGGTGGCTGTTTCCCGTACTGTGCTCGGAACCATCCTCACGGTCTTCTGCTCCAGCTTCTCCGCCTATATTCTGGCGCATCGCTCTCTGCCCTGCAAGAAGCTGTTCTATCGCCTGTTCATCGTGACGATGTATCTCAACGCAGGCTTCATTCCCTATTACCTGACGGTGAGCGGCATCGGCCTTCGCAACAATTTCCTCGTGTACATCCTGCCCTATGCCGTGCAGGCGTACTTCATCATTCTGATCAAGACGTACATTGAATCCATTCCCGGTGAACTGGTGGAGTCTGCCGAGATCGACGGCGCCGGCATTGTGCGCATTTACTGGCAGATGATTCTGCCGCTCTCCAAGCCGATTCTGGCCACGATCGTGGTGTTCGCTGCGGTGAACCAGTGGAACACCTGGTCTGACGACATGTACTTCATGCAGGGCCGCAACTCCGCCAACCTGCACTGCCTGCAGTACCTGCTTTATCAGGAGCTGCAAGCCTCCAGTGTGGTGGATACCAGCAGCGCAGGCGCTGCTGCCGGCGCCGGCATCAAGGTGAGCCCGACCTCCCTGCGTATGGCCATGAGCTTTGTCACCATCTTCCCCATTCTGTGTGTCTATCCCTTCATGCAGCGCTACTTCACCAAGGGCATCATGCTCGGCGCCGTCAAGGGCTGAGTTTCCCTCCCCCCCAATGTTGTTCTTACTTCACTCCGTTTCGGAATCGTTGCGGAATGAAAATTTATAAGTAAGAAAGAAGCGAAAGGAGAACCCATGAAAAAGAAGTTTGCTTTCAAACTGATTGCTCTGGCTCTTGCAGCCGCTACGCTGTCTTCCTTTGCCGCCTGCTCCAATGGCGGTGACACCGCCTCCACCGGCGATACGTCCGGCGATGGCAGCACGGATAACAAGTTTGCCGAGCGCGTTGCTCTCGATGTGTGCGCTTTTGTTGGCCAGAACGAAGCTGACGGCCTGAGAAGCGACCCTGTTTCCAAGTATATTGAGGAACAGCTCAATATTGACCTGTATCTGACGGGCGTTACCGAGTCCGACTGGCCGAACCAGCTCGCCACCATGATGGCCGGCCAGGATCTGCCGGACATCTTCCTCCTCTCCAACCCGACGGAGCAGCTCTCCATGCTGCTGGCGTCCAACTCCGCGCTGAACATGTCTCCTTACCTCGAGGAGTATGCGCCCAACACGATGGCCGATCCCGGCGGACAGCTGATGATCACCGCAAACACCCAGTCCGCCAACAGCCCGGACGGCAACCTCTATCTGTGGGGCATGTGCAAGGGCTCCTGGGATGACGGCACGGTTCCGACCTGCGGCCACTACATCAGATGGGACCTCTACAAAGAGGCCGGCTATCCCACCCTCGAAAACTTTGACGAGGATATGCTGGACGTTATGGAAGCCATGGTGGCTCTCGAGCCTGAAACGGCTGACGGCCAGAAAACTTACGGTTTGGGCTGCTGGTTCGGTTCCGGCCAGGGCTGGGGCGAATGGTTCTTCACCTTCGGTATGGCTCCGCAGGAGGGTGCCAATCTGATTGAGTCCACCGGCCGTGTGCTCGGCGTTTCCACCGTCGACTCCACCCCGCTTGAGACCAACCAGCTCACCGACAAGGAAGGCTATTTCTGGAGAGCTGTTAAGTTTGCCAACAAGGCCAACCAGCGCGGCCTGCTTGATCCCGACTCCTTCACGATGACCTCCGACACGTACGAAGAGAATCTGAAGGCCGGCAAGTATATGTTCAACTATCCCGGCTGGATGTCCACGAGCGCGAACAATGAGTTTGCCAAGACCGAGGGCAACACGAAGATGTTCATCTCTCTGCCCGCCATCGGTGCTGACGCGGAAGACCGCTTCGGCAACATGTACAGAGGCGAGCGTCAGTATGCTGTCAACGGCCAGACGGAGAATCCGGAGCGCTGCGTCGCCCTGCTCGACTTTGTTTCCACGTATGACTTCTCCAGAATCACCTTCAATGGTCTGGAAGGCACGTACTGGAACATGGAAGACGGCGTTGCCGTTCCGACCGATGAGTTCCTCACCCTCACGCTGGACGATGCTGAGGCTACCAAGAGCGGCGTAAACGTGTACGGCCACTTCATGGGCTACGGCAACGGCGCCATCGATCCGGATGGCAGCGGCTACATGGATCTCTATCAGTTCTCCGACAAGGCCAAGGAAGCCAAGATGAACGAGACCCTGCAGGACTTCATCGACCACTATGGCGCGGAGAGCCAGGTTGACGTTTACCGTCAGGAAACCGAGAGCACGAACTCCCAGATGTTCATCTCCTTCGGTGAGCCGGACGACGAGATCTCCAACTATGTGAACGAAATCAACGCGTATGTCGGCACCACCGTGTTCACGGCTGTTGCTGCCACCAGCGACGAAGAGTTCCAGAAGATTCAGGACGAAATGATCTCCACTCTGCAGAACAACTATCATGTTGACGAAGTCTTTGAGTACTTCTACAACGAAGCTGTTTCTCAGGAAGGCGACGTCGCCATCCTGAGCGAAATGAGCAACGAAATGCTCGGCATCGAATAATCACTGAACTGCTGTTGTCCAGTTGATTCTTCTTTCTTCAAGCCAGCGCCCCCGGCAAGGGATTCTCCCTTGCCGGGGGCGCATTTTTTGCCGATCCTTTTTCTGTTTTTTCTGCTATAATGGGTTCGTATCAGAACCCTTCCCCACAACTGCAACCCGGCACGCCGGGCAAGGAGGTATTGTGAATGAAACGGTTTTCCATTGGTGTCCTGCTCGACTCCTTCCGCATGAAGCCTGAGGACGCACTGCGCCGCGCCGCCGCGCTGGGCGCAGAGGGCGTGCAGATCTATGCGACAAAGGGCGAGCTCGCACCGGAGCAGATGGACACGCAGAAGCGGCGCGCCCTGCGCGCGCTTGCCGAGGAATGCGGCCTGAAAATTTCGGCCGTGTGCGGCGATCTGGGCCGCGATTTCGGTGACACGGAGTCAAACGGCGATCTCATCGAGCGCTCCAAGCGCATTTTGGATTTGGCCCAGGAGCTCGGCACGAACATCGTGACGACCCACATCGGCATCATTCCGCTCGACAGCACCACGGAGCGCTACCATGTGATGCAGGAGGCCTGCGGCGAGCTTGCCCGCTATGCGGACAGCATGGACGCTCATTTCGCCATCGAGACAGGGCCGGACATCTCCCTCACGCTGCGCGAATTTCTGGACAGCCTGCACTCCACCGGCGTCGCCGTGAATTTTGACCCCGCCAACATTGCCATGGTGACCGGCGAGGATCTGGTGACGGCCGTTTCCCACCTTGCCCCCTACATTGTGCACACCCACGCGAAAGACGGCGTGATGGTGCACTACCGCGGGCCGGCTTTCGTCTACGGCGGCAAGCACCCCAGCGGCGGCGGCGAAGCCGTGGCCTACCGCGAGGTTCCGCTCGGCGAGGGCAGCGTGCGCTGGCCGGAATACCTGGACGCCCTGGAGCGGATTGGCTACCACGGCTTCCTCACGATTGAGCGCGAGGTGGGCGAAAAGCCGGAGGAAGACATTGCCCGTGCCGTGTCGTTCCTGCGCGATCTGATCTGAGAACAAACAGCCTGCGCGGCGCGCAAAGCGCGGCACAGACCGCAAGAAAGGCGAGAAAAAATATGGAGAAAGTGAAAGTTGCCGTCATCGGCACAGGAAATATTTCCAACAACCACATTCAGTCTTATCTGAACAACCCGAACGCGGAGCTTGTCGCGCTTTGCGACATTGACGCGGACCGTGTGAAAATGATGGGTGAAAAATACGGCGTGAAGCGCCTGTTCACCGACGAGGCGGAGATGTTCCGGGAAATGCCGGAGATTGACGCCGTGAGCGTGTGCGCCTGGAACTCCGCCCACGCGCCGTGCGCCATTGCCGCGCTGGAAGCCGGCAAACACGTGCTCTGCGAAAAGCCGATGGCGCTTTCCGCAGCACAGGCCGTTGAGATGGAGGAAGCCGCCAAGAAGGCCGGCAAGCTGCTCATGGTGGGCTTTGTGCGCCGCTTTGAAAAGGGCTCCGCTCTGCTGCGCGATCTCGTGCAGCAGGACTTCTTCGGCGAGCTTTACTACGCGAAGGCCACCTACCTGCGCCGCAACGGCAACCCGGGCGGCTGGTTCGGCGACAAATCCCGCTCCGGCGGCGGCCCGCTCATCGACCTGGGCGTACATGTGATTGACCTCACCCGCTACCTCATGGGCAACCCGAAACCCGTTTCCGTTTACGGCGCCACGTTCCAGAAGCTGTTCAACCGGCCCGGCATCCGCACCACGAAAGCCTATCGCTCCGTTTCGGCCGGCGGCCGCGACGTGTGCGACGTGGAAGACCTCGCCTCCGCCATGATCCGCTTCGACAACGGCGCGGTGCTGCAGGTGGAAGCGGCCTTCTCGCTCAACCTCAAGCAGGACACCGGCAGCGTGCAGCTCTTCGGCACGAAGGGCGGCGCGAAGCTCTCCCCCGAGCTGGAGCTCTACAGCGACATGAACGGCTACATGACGGACATCACGCCCGTCTGCCCGCCGGAGTCCTTCGCAGAGGAATTCCAGTCGGAGATCAACCACTTTGTGGACTGCGTGCGCACGGGGGAACCGTGCCGCGCTCCCGCCGCGGACGGCGTGCAGATCATGCGCATTCTGGACGCGGTTTATGAATCAGCCCGCACCGGCCACGAGGTGCTGCTGGGCTGACACCCGGAAAAACAGAATCCCTGGCTGAAACAAGCAGGCGCGCCGTGCAGAAATTCTGTACGGCGCGCCTGCTGTTATGGAAAAGGAGAATCAGTGAAAAAGCGATGGAAAAGGGAAACAATCTATCGAAACCCTTTGAAAAGGGGAATGGTTGGTCTGCCGGGTGTACCGGGCCGGTATTCCGTCCGCGCCGGTTCCTTCTGGCAGTGAATGAGAAGAGGAAAGAAAGGGTATGGAACGGGCGGTTCCGCATGGGAGGTACGGCTCCTGTGCGCCGCCCTTTGTTTCTTCCTTTGTTGTGATTTTAGTATAGTAGTGCAATGTGAAGGGCAGATGATGAAAAAGCTAACAATTTACGCACGATTTATAAACAGATTGTGTACAATGGAGAGCAAAAACCGATCCATTCCGCACCGCCGCACGCTTGACGCGGTGCGCACAGGCCGCTTATAATAGATGTACCTTTTTGTTCCGAGGTGTATCATGGCGAACCGTTCCGAAAAGGGCAGAATCACACTGCTCTCCCTCTCCATTCCGATTGTCATCGAACAGGTGCTGCGCTCCCTGATGGGCACAATCAACACCTTTATGCTCAGCCGCGTGTCGGATGACGCCTCCGCAGCGGCAGGCGTGGCAAACCAGGCGCTCAACGTGGTGATCATGGCCGCCACCATGCTGGCTTCCGGCACCGCAGTGGTCATCAACCAGTGTTTGGGCGCCGGGGAAACGAAGCGCGCCGCGCGGCTCACCATGAACAGCCTCACGGTGAGCGCCGCGGTGGGAGCCGTGCCGAGCCTGGCGGCCCTCCTTTTCTCCACCCCTTTCATGGAGCTCGTAGGCCTGGAGGCAAAGCTTGTGCCGGACGCCGCGGCCTATCTGCGGATTGCAGGTTCGGCCTGCCTGTTCCAGTTTGTCTCCTCCATGATCGCCGCGCACCTGCGATGCCGCGGAAAAGCCCAGCTCGCCATGATCTCCGTCGTGTGCAACAATGCGGTGAATCTGGCCGGTTCGCTCCTTGTGGTGGAGGGGCTCCTGCCGCTCGCCGGAGTGCCGGGGATCGCCGCCGTCCGCCTGTTCAGCGAAGCGCTGGGCCTGCTGCTGATCGCCGTGTTTCTCTTCCGCGGCGGCTGGGACCTCCAGGTGCGCGACCTTGTGCGCATCCGCATGCGCGACGTGCGGCAGATTGTGAAGCTCGGCTTCCAGTCCGGTCTGGAGGGCATTTCCTACACGACGGCACAGCTCGTCACCACCAGCTTCCTCACCTCCCTCCCCGCCGCGGTGCTCTCCGCCAAGGTTTACACGCAGACGGTGAACAACTACGCCTACCTGGCGGGCCAGGCGGTGGGCCAGGCTGCGCAAATCCTCTCCGGCCAGCTCATCGGGGCGGGAAAGCAGGAGGAAGCCTATCGCTTCGTGCGCAAAAGCTGGCGTCTTGTGTGCGGCTGCAATCTGCTGTTCAGCGCGCTGTTCTTCCTCTTCAGCGGACCGCTCATCGGCCTGTTCACCCATTCGCAGGAGATTCAGGCCATTGCGCGCACGCTGTTCCTGATTGATATTTTCACGTGCGTGGGCCGCTCGTTCAACCATTCGTTCAACTACGGGCTGCGCAGCGCCGGGTATGTGTTCTGGCCCATGATCTTTGCAAACTGCTCCGTGTGGCTGATCAACGCCGGTCTGGGCTACGTGTTTGCCTTCCCGCTCGGGCTCGGCATTGTGGGCGTGTGGCTGGCACAGATGACGGACGAATGGGTGCGCGGCCTCGGCACGGCGTGGCTGTGGCTCAGGAAAAAATGGATTCACACAGCCGTGCTGCGGAACGACTGATCAAGGCAGGAAGGAGAAACTGCGATGCTGGACTTTTCCAATCTGGAACAATACCGCGAAAACAACCGCATTGAGGCAAAGAAGGCGCTGGGCGGGCTGCCGCGCAGCATCTGGGAGACGTACTCCGCCTTTGCCAACACGCTGGGCGGCATTCTGCTGCTGGGCGTGGTGGAGCGGAAAGACAAATCACTGCACGCCATCGATCTGCCGGACCCGGAAAAGCTGGTGCGCGAATTCTGGAAGCTGGTGAACGACAGAGAGCAGGCCAGCGCTAACATCCTGACCGCCGATCAGGTGCAGATCCGCAAGGTGGACGGCAAGCGAATCGTGGTGATCACGGTGCCGCGGGCGCAGCGCTTTGACCGGCCTGTCTACATCGGCGGGAACCCGCTGACCGGCACATACCGGCGCAGCGGCGAGGGGGACTACCGCTGCACGCGCGAGGAGGTGCTCGCCATGCTGCGCGACGCCGCCGTGCAGCCGCAGGACGGAAGGCCGCTGGAACGCATGCAGCCGGACGTGCTCGACGGCGACACAGTGCGCCGCTTCCGCATCCGCATGAAAAACGAGCGGCCGGGCCATGCCTGGGGGGAGCTCGGCGACGAGGAGTTTCTCTACAAGGCGGGGGCCATCGCGCGCGGGC
>ERZ1643250.1651-NODE-1651-length-18385-cov-4.563175_pt1 | contig 18385 bp, 17 predicted proteins | sample MGYA00579262_ERZ1643250 | MGnify/ENA primary metagenome ERZ1643250 (study PRJEB29033, sample SAMEA4952265) | chicken gut metagenome | biome: Broiler Chicken; feature: Gastrointestinal Tract; material: Caecum | place: Ireland | collected 2018 | study: Broiler... | reverse complement strand
CCCTTTCTCCGTCTGAAATAGTTCCATCTGGCTTTCTTATATATACAGGCTCTGAAAAAGTTCCTTTATACATTAATGTTCTTGCCATTCCTATAGCACCGGTCAAATCTATTTTATCTGCATCAAACAAAATCCCGTGTACGCCATCCTCTTCCATACAATTGATCATAAAGTTTTCAAGCAATAAGTACCTCTTTTTATCCATATTTTTTTCCTCAGCACTTGTTTTTTATTCTTTGTTTCAATTATATACGCTCTCCCGATATGAACACATTCTCTAAGTAACAAGGGAACTATCCTCTCCTGTTCTCTTCCCACAGCCTTTCGACAATCTCAGGGAAATTAATTTTCAGATTGCCTTCATAAATGCCCACAGGCACCAGATCCAAAAACGTATACACAGCAATTTCCGGAGCATTTTTTCCTTCAAACCAATAACATATTATCTTCTGCCTCTTTGCATCTATAATCCAGTATTCCCTCACTCCCGCATTCATGTATTTCTGAACTTTAATTCCGTAATCTCTCTTCCGGCTGGAATCAGAACCCACTTCAATACAGAAATCCGGAGCACCGAATATTCCCCTTGTTGTTTTGTAAGATATTCTAAGGTTTCCTGAATCAGATCATTTGCATGGTTACCCGCCGAACCATTCTCTTTCCATTCGCTGCTGCAGTCTGCAAAAAGAACCTTTTCAAGCGCCTGCAGAGTATCATACCGGGGAAACTTGGTCTCTCCTCTCAAAATCTTGTTGATCGTCCCTACCGGAACTCCCGACAGCCTGGAAAGCCGTTCTATGGTAATGCCTATTTTCTATTTCTGCTGGTTCAGTTTTTCGTAAAGCACAAATTCCCCTCCATTACTGTAAAAGGCAGCTTCAAATGGTGTCCTGCTATATTTACAGTATCTAACCGTTTTTGTTTTTTTCAACCATATCATCCGTTTATGGTTATTTCCGGGTAACAGTTCCGTCAGCGGAACTATTACGACATCCGACCGGTGAGAGTTCCGCTCGCGGAACTCTCACAATGGGCCGGATAGCGACGTGCTAGGCGTTTTCATACAGTCTGCACCTGCAGAAACGCCGCTCAGGCACGGGCTAAAACACGATTTTGTTCAGGAGTCTGCTGTAGAGATACACCTGATTTGCCAGCACTTCCTGAGGCTCAACCTGCGTATGATTGATGTCAGTCACCATTTCTTTCAGAATCTCACTGCTCACTGTCCTCCCTGCCGGCACCAGAATACATTCATGGACACTGCTGGGAAGAATGTAGAAATCGCCGCCCAGTTTTTCCGCCGCCTGTTCCAGAACTCCGGGATAGCGGATGCAGATGGAACCGAAGGTTTTTTTCGTGTTCGTAAGTACATACATCGGAAGAAAGCACGAATCTGTTTCCTCTCCCACCTGAACATCTGCATATTCCTTCAGAATATCGCTCATCGGGCGCAGGCTCGGCGTCAGATCCGCAAGCGTATTGTCCCATGCCTGCCGATCCAGCTCTTCGCTGGAGAGATTCCACATTTCCAGATGCTTCCTGCTGATCAGAATCGTCGCATCCCTCTCACCTGCCGCATCTGTCATATAATAATACACTACCGCCAGATCCAGATAGGGCCGATAAGGAATCTCCTTCAGCATCTCCCGATTCATTCCGATATTTACCAGTTTGCAGTAAATATGCCTCCGGGCATTTTCATAGTCTGAAAAGAAATCCGTGTCCATCTCCAGAAAAGTACTGTCCATCTCCCGGTAGTGCTCCAGCATGTCTGCAGCCAGCCGGACCACCGAACTGCCCTTCCGATATTGCTCATAAAAGCTCTCAAGATAGATTACCGGCGCAACCTTGCGGTCCTTTCGGCAGATACTGACCGCATCTCTGGAAATTCCATTATTTTTCGTAATCTTCTGCAGGCTTACCTGATACGATTCTCCTGCCTGCCGCCCTGTCTCCTTTACCAGGGCTTCCTTAAACGCTTCATAGTTCATGTGTAAAAACCACCTTCCTTTCAGAGCTGCTCCGGAACCTGATACGATTCCACAGCGCTCAACATATGATTGCTCTGTTTCTTTACCTGGGACAGATTTTTACACAACCGCTTTCGGTTCAGTCTGAAACACATGTAACCTTTCCGCCTGTCTGAACTGTTATAAAGACTGCGAACCTCCTTTTGCAGAACTCTGGCATACAACGTTCTGACACACCGAAATAACGGCAGAATCTTGCTTGCATGCAAAAACATGCCTTTCAGATCTTTCTTCAATTCTTATACGGTCTTTTACGGATAATGGCGACAGCCGCCAGGACACAGAAAGAATTTCCCGGGAAATAGGTAAAATTTCCTGAACGGGATTTCTGTGAATTTTATTCTAAAGGATTCCTATGAAATTGTCAACACAAACTGCCAGATTTTTTCCCAATGAAGCGTTCGAAGAAAGGGATTGAAAGATCTGCTATGGACGACGCCGACATGGTCCTGCCGGATGACAGCTTTACCACTATTGCTTATGCTATCAAGGAAGACCGTCGCGTATACCGCAATATCCGGAAAATCATTCAATTCCTGCTCTGGCGCCGGGCATTGATCCGGCCAGCAAAAATATTATGAGGCACAAGCCGGTAAAATCGGCCACTCTGTTTGAAAAGAATCTGGTTCACCGGGTTATTGTGCAAGGTATCTTTGTGGCGGCCATGACTACCTGCACTTACTGGATCAGCGCAGGTATGGGAGGCCATGCGACTGGTCAGACAATGGCGTTCTGTGTACTGGCTTTCTCGCAAATGCTCCGTGCCTTTAAATGGAAAAGGCCGCTGTCCGGAAATGTCTCCGGGACAGCAGCCTCTTGCGATGTCTGTCTTTGATCTATTGCGTCCGACCTGTTACAGGCAGGATATACCCAGGCAGAACCTCTTTTTTTTATTTGCCCAGTTTTCGCTGAACAAACTTTGTAATTTCCATTACCGGAATAATAATAAATCCGAGTCCCAGTGCAACTCCGTATTCCATCAGACTAATGTGCTCGAAAGAGAATGCATCGGAAAGGAACGGAATATAAATAACTGCAGTTGTCAGGATCAGTGACAGAAGCATTGCTCCCCACAGGAATTTGTTGTGCGTTGTGAGATGGAAGATGGAACTTCTTCTGGAGCGCATATTAAAGGAATGGAAAATTTCCACCATCGACAGCGTCAGGAACGCCATAGTCATTCCGTCTGCACTGTTTACGATTTCCCATCTGCCTGCCTCAATATAATGTCCAATAAAATAGGAACCCAACGTCAGAACCGTTACCCATACACCCTGATAAAATACATCGAATCCCATGCCGCCTGCAAAGATTCCCTCTTTTGAATCACGCGGCGGTTTCTGCATGCTGTCTTTTTCGCTCTCTTCCATACCAAGAGCCAACGCCGGGAAACAATCAGTAATCAGGTTGATCCACAGCAAATGCACCGGCTCAAGGATTGTGAACCCAAGCATTGTCGCAAAGAAAATCGAAAGTACTTCGGCCAGGTTGGAAGACAAAAGGAACTGAATCGCCTTCCGGATATTGTCGTAAATTCTTCTTCCTTCTTCTACTGCTGATACGATTGTTGCAAAATTGTCATCTGCAAGAACCATATCCGCCACATTTTTGGTTACGTCGGTACCGGTAATACCCATGCCGACGCCGATGTCCGCACGTTTGATAGAAGGCGCATCGTTGACTCCGTCTCCGGTCATCGCTGTGATTTTGCCTTTCTTCTTCCATGCATCTACAATCCGTACTTTATGTTCCGGCTGTACACGGGCATATACGGAATATTTCTCAATCTCGCTGTCAAGCTCACTGTCGCTGATATCATTCAGCTGAGAACCGGTGATTGCCTCGCTTGCATCTTTAATAATTCCAAGCTGTTTTGCAATTGCAACCGCTGTATCCTTGTGATCTCCGGTAATCATAATCGGGCGGATTCCGGCGCCGCGGCACTCCTCAATTGCATCCTTGACCTCCGGACGAATCGGGTCAATCATACCGGAAAGTCCGACAAAACAAAGATCCTGCTCCAGATATGCAGGCTCGCTGCTCTCCGGCGCCTTGTCCCACATTCTCTTTGCCGCCGCAAGCACACGAAGTGCCTGATCCGCCATTCCCTTGTTCGCTGCAAGGATATCTTCACGCATTTTCTCGGTCATCGGAACAACTTTTCCGTCAACCCACGAACTTGTACACCGTTTCAGAATTTCATCCGGCGCACCTTTCGTAAACTGTACAATCGTGCCATCCGCTGTCTGATGCACCGTCGACATCATCTTTCTTCCGGAATCAAACGGCGCTTCCATAATACGCGGATACTCTTTCTTCAGCTCGTTCTTCGGACAGTTCATCTTCGTCGCGTCATTGACCAGAGCGCATTCCGTCGGCTCTCCCACTGCCTCACCGGTCTCATCCTGTTCCGCGTCAGAGCAAAGTGCCATTGCCTTTGTCAGCTCCATCTCATCGGAAGCGGAATGCTCCACAACTGTCATCTTGTTCTGCGTCAGAGTACCTGTCTTATCTGAACAGATAATCTGCGTACATCCCAGAGTCTCTACTGCCGTAAGCTTTCGGATTACTGCATTTCTCTGAGACATTTTTGTGACACCGATGGAAAGAACAATCGTAACGACCGCAGCCAGACCTTCCGGGATCGCAGCAACAGCCAGACTAACCGCTACCATAAAGGTATCCAGCATACCTTCACCGGTAATATCCGGATATGCGCGAATCAGATCCACCGCAAAAATTACCACGCAGATACCGATAACCAGAACACTCAGGATCTTGCTCAGCTGATTCAGTTTCATCTGCAGCGGAGTCTCGTCATCCTTCGCACTCGCAAGAGCGTCGGCAATCTTACCCATCTCCGTTTCCATACCTGTACCGGTGACAACGGCCCGTCCACGTCCGTAAACCACGGTACTTCCCATATACATCATATTCTTCCGATCGCCCAGAGGAATATCTTTCTCTCCGTTCAGTTCCAGTGCATCCGCCTTTTTGTTTACCGGCACAGACTCTCCGGTCAGCGCTGCCTGCTCAATCTTCATGCTGGCGCTTTCCGGAACACGGGCATCTGCCGGAACCGCATCTCCAGCTTCGAGAACGATCACATCTCCGGGAACCAGTTCCTCACTTTTTACTGTAATCTGGTGTCCGTCACGAATGACCTTGGACGTAGCTGCCGTAATTTCCTGCAGCGCAGCAATCGCTTTCTCCGCCTTGCTCTCCTGAACGACGCCCAGCACTGCATTGATCACTACAACAATCATGATAATAATCACGTCCGCAAAGGACTCTCCGGAATACACGGAAGTAATTCCGGAAATCACCGCCGCAACAATCAGGATAATGATCATGGGATCCTTCAGTTCCTCAAAAAAGCGAACAATCAGCGGGGTCTTTTTCCCCTCTTTCAATTTGTTTTTCCCGTACTTTTCCAGACGGGCCTGCGCCTCTTTGCTGCTGAGTCCCTCTTCCTGTGACTGTAGGGCTTTCAGCACCTCACTGCTTTCCTGCAAATATTCTTTCAATTAATGCACCTCCAACACCGATGGAAGCCTTTCGTTTCCGTTCTCTTACGGCATTCCATCCATTTTTTCTCTTTCACTTCTGGCCGTCACATCCCGGCGCAGCCTGTACATCCAGGGCAGCCAGCCGCTGTCCGGTCATCCGGCAGATAATCCAGCGCTTTTGTAATGCAACACACGGCATGAGCGGAAATACCTTCCCCGTTTCCTGTAAATCCCAGACCCTCCTCTGTAGTCGCCTTTACATTTACCTGATCCGTCTCCAGCTTCAGAGCATCCGCAATATTCTCTACCATCCTGTCAATGTATGGCAGAAGCTTTGGCTGCTGCGCAATCACCGTCGCGTCAATATTTTCAATCAGATACATCCGCTCTTCCAGCATCTTGCCCACCCGTCGGAGCAGTTCAATACTGGACGCTCCCTCATAGGCAGGATCGTTGTCCGGAAAATGCCGACCGATATCACGAAGCGCCGCCGCTCCAAGCAGAGCGTCCATCACCGCGTGTACCAGCACGTCCGCGTCCGAATGTCCCAGAAGACCCAATGTATGAGGAATCTCCACACCACCGAGGATCAGCTTTCTGCCCTCCACCAGACGATGCACATCATATCCCATGCCAACTCTCATTCCAAGCACCTCCCTTCCGACTGTTTTGCGCAGAAATCTATTTTGAATTTATCCCTGAAGCATCTTGCTCATTCTGAGTAAACTCAGACGGTTTCTCACATAAGGACAAAGCTGCAACGTCATCGGAACCAGTTCCCTGGAAATGCCAACCTGCTCCGGTTCATAACAGCATCCGGCTTTTTTCAGAAGATCGATCAGTTTTTCCGAAGACGGAATACGGTTAAGAATTTCTCTGATCTCCGGAAGCACTTCCATCAGTTTCTCCGGATCCACCAGTTCCAGAGGATCCGGCGTGTTTTCCTTTACTGCAGCCTCGAGCATCCCCTTCTTGCCGAACGTATCTTCCAACAGCTGCATCTCCAGACCGTGATACGCCTTCAGGCGACACGTTCCTTTTTCTATCGCAGCTGCAATCTCCTCATATTTCTGTCTTACAAGGATCAGCCCCACGGAAACCTTTTCTCCGTGAAGCGCGTCCACTTCATCATTGATCACTTTCATCTCCCACAGATGGGAAACATGATGCTCCGCACAGGAGGCAGGACGGGAATTGCCCACCATCTGCATTGCAAGCCCCGACAGAAGAAGCGCATACATCAGCTGTTCATATGCTTCCGGTTTCCCTTCCTTCAGTTCATCGATCAGTCTCACCGTCTTCTCCAGAGCTTCCTCCTCCAGAGCGATCGTCCGCTCACAGATATATTCGTCCGTCACAAGAGCCGCAATCTTCCAGTCAGCCAGAGCAATATATTTGCCCATCAGATCCGACATCCCCGATGCTGTCAGGCGGTACGGAGCCTTTGAGAAGATATCTGTATCGGCAAAGACATACAGCGGCGCCTGGGCCGGCACTGTCTTCTTCATTCCATTCCATGTCATCGCCGCGACCGTGGATACAAAACCGTCCACGCTGGCCGCCGTAGGCACTGAGATAAACGGAATCCCCCATTTGTGCGACACATAACGGCTCAGATCGTGAATCGTTCCGCTGCCAACTGCCAGTATCAGATCCGTCTCCTCCGGGAGCGTTTCCTCCAGAATCTCCACACCGTGATTGTCTGCATGAAGATTTTCACAGTCAAGGCAGACAGACTCGCAGATTTCCTCTACATCCTCCAGCGCTTCCTGGGCAGCCTCTTTCGTGTTCTCGTCCCAGACAATCGCCGGCGCGGAGAAATCTCTCAGATCTCCTTCTGTCAACATCTCATACAACTTTTTTGCGGCGCCGGATTCAATCCAGATCCCCTTCACTGTAATCTCATGATGTCGCTTACAGGAACAGGGGCCCTGAAACTGCTCCACGTCTATTTCCATTTTTTTCACCCTTTCCTACCCTGGAACGTATTTCAGACTCTGTTTCCGGAGTCTGCACGCTCTCTCTGAAAATTAATTGAAACCGTAAATCTTCTGCGCCAGCTTATAGCCGTAAACCGCAATTTTCTGGCTCGGCCGGCTCTTGGCGCTCATAATGGAACCGAGAACCCCATGGCGAATCCGGAAATAATCCAGCGGATCCTGCGCTTTCAGATATTTCCAGAGTTCATCCTTCTTCTTGAGATTCTCTTCCGTTCCGGAACGCATCATCATCACCGACGATACCGTCATGATAATGCTGAGATAATTTACCATATATTTTCTGAGCTGCTTGTTCAGATTTTTCTGCTGTCCCATGTAGTCTATCATCAGTTTGTTGACCCGGATCTGCTGGTCAATCCGTCCGATCATCACCTGCTCGTTGACCGACTGATCACTGCGCCCGATAAAATAGCGGTAGAAATTCACATCCACATAGTACATGGTCTTCACGTACGGGAACGGAATAAAAGCCACCAGATTATCCACATAGAACGTATGCTCCGGCAGGCACAGTCCGCAGTCCCGAAGCAGAGCAGTCCGGAAAATCAGGGAATGCATCAGAATATAACGGGTTTTCCCGAGGGATTTCGTATCATTCCATCCGAAAAACGTATCTTCCGGAAGGGAATGCGCATAACGCATCACTCTCTTCTTCTTCGCGCCGACTTTTTCATAAACGTAATTGCTGATCAGCATGTCCAGTGTCTTATCGCCCCGGACTGCGTCTTCAAGCACCTGAAGAACTTTTTTATAAGCTTCCTCGTTTACCCAGTCATCGCTGTCCACCACCTTGAAATAAAGTCCGGTGGCATTGGCAATTCCCGTATTTACTGCTCCTCCATGACCTTTGTTCTCCTGATGGATCGCGCGCACAATCGTCGGATATTTCTTTGCATATGCATCTGCAATCTCCGCTGTGCGGTCTTTCGAACCGTCGTTGACAATCAGGATCTCCACATCTTCTCCTCCCACGAGAAGAGAATCGATGCACTTTTCCATATAGGCTTCCGAATTATAACAGGGTACGGTAAAAGTCAGTATTTTCATGATTCTTTTTCCTTTTTTATTTTTTATCCTGGTATTTTTCCTGACCAAGACGCAGGTTCATATATCCGGCATAACTGGAAAATGCCGTCGGCAGCGGATAGCGCTCCTGCGCTTCCTCCGTTTCGGCAAAAACAAATTCCCCTTCCGGCTTCCCTTCCGGTTCCGCAATCTTTATCATGTAACCGATCATATGCCATTCCACATGAGAAAAAATATGCTTTGCCCCGGGAAGCGGAAGAATCTGCAAAGGCATCAGCCCCCTCTCCTCCACAAAAGAGAGCGCCTCACTTTCCGTCAGCCATCCCTTTTCATTGGGAAATTCATAAAGTCCGGCCAGCAGTCCCGTATCCGGACGTTTTCTCACCGCCACATGCCGGCCGTCCAGAATCAGAAGCACGGTTCGCTCCTCCACCCTGCGCCCGGTCTTTTTTCCTTTTACCGGGTAGGATTCTATTGTACCCGATTTTCGTGCTTTACACAATTCCCTGACGGGACATTTTTCACATAATGGTGCTCCGTTCGGCAGACATACAACAGCGCCCAGTTCCATCAGCGCCTGATTGAAAGCGCCCGACCGCCCTTTTGGCATCACCGCCAGAAGATCCTTCTCCACACGGCTGCGCACAGACTGTTTCATAATGTCTCCATCGTCCATACGAATCCTGGACAGGACCCGAAGAACATTTCCATCCACAGCCGGAACCGGAATCTCATAAGCAATTGACGCAATCGCGCCGGCCGTATAACTGCCGATCCCCGGCAGGTCCAGCAAAGCCCGGTAATCCGCCGGAAGCTTTCCTCCGTACTGATCGCACAGAATCCTGGCCGCCTTCTGCATGTTCCTTACCCGGTTATAATATCCAAGCCCTTCCCACAGTTTCAGTAGTTTTTCCTGCGGACACTCCGCCAGGTCTTTCACCGTCGGCAGTGCCTGAAGGAAACGGTCAAAATACGGTCTGACTGCTTCCACCCTCGTCTGCTGAAGCATAATCTCCGATACCCAGATCTCATAGGCATCCCGACGTTCCCTCCAGGGAAGTTTTCTGTGATTCTTTTCATACCATGTAAGCAATGGTTCGGTTATGTTTTCAAGCATATAGATTCTCCTTTGTATATTTTGCCACATTTTTATGGAAAATGCAAAATAAACATTGCTTTTCTGCCCTTTTTTGATTAAAATTAAGAAACAAATAAGAAAGCTGAGGAAAAAGAACGTGATTGACAGTATAATCTTCGATGTTGACGGCACTTTATGGGATTCCACAGACACGGTAGCCCGCGCCTGGAACCGCATTCTGGAACAGAAAACCGATCTGAAACCGACGCTCACCGGCGACACGCTAAAAGGACTGTTCGGCCGTCTGCTCCCGGATATTGCAGCGGTGATCTTTGAAAAATATCCGAGAGAGCGCCAGCTGGAGCTGATTGATCTGTGCTGTGAGGAAGAACACAGGGAACTCCTCGCACATCCCGCCCCGGTCTACGATACACTGGAAGAAACGCTCCGGATTCTCTCCGGAAAATACCCTTTATATATTGTCAGCAACTGCCAGGCAGGCTATATTGAGGTTTTTCTTCAGGCCACAGGCCTCGGCGGTTATTTTCAGGACCACCTGTGCCCCGGCGACACCGGACAGGCGAAAGCTGAAAATATCGGAATCATCACACGTCGGCACAATCTGAAGGCTCCCGTATACGTGGGAGATACTGCCGGAGATCAGGATGCCTGCCGTAAAGCCCGCGTTCCGTTTATTTTCGCCTCCTACGGCTTTGGAACGGCCGACCATCCCGACGGCACAATCCGCAGGCCGCTGGATCTGACGCATCTTTTCTGAACGGTTATAATATCCGTCCATCAGAATTTAAAACACGACAAAAATCCACTGCGGCATTCCCCGGAAGTTCATCTGTCTGACTCAGTCTGATGAGTTTCCGCAGGAAGGATCCTGCAGTGGATTTTTTGTTGCCGTTCCGCTGGCTGAACTGTTACTTTCCTCAAGTTTTTCTCAGGAATTTCCTCCGCTTTCCGAAGCCGCCGACAGAGTTTCCTCTTCCGGCTGCGTTGCTTCAGGAGATGCGGGCGCCTCCGTTGGCGCCGGCGTTGCCGTTGGCTCCTGGGTCGGTTCCGGCGTCGCCGTCGGCTCCTGGGTCGGCGTCGGCGTTGCCGTCGGCTCCTGGGTCGGTTCCGGCGTCGCCGTCGGCTCCTGGGTCGGTTCCGGCGTCGATGTCGGCTCCTGGGTCGGCGCCGAAGGTGTCGTTGGCGTTGGCGTCGATGTCGGATCTGTGACAGTTGACGTCTCCGGCAGGTTCTGAGCCGCGCGCTCCGCCGAATCATCTCTCACAGAATAGTCGTCAGAATAGTACACAATGATCGGTGTGCCCACTTCGATATTATTGTAAATCGTCTTTGCCACATTATACGGCAGATTGACACATCCGTGTGAACCGCTGTTTTTATAAATATTTCCTCCGAAACTGCTTCTCCAGGTAGCGTCATGAAGACCGATGCCTCCGTTGAACGGCATCCAGAAAGTTACGTCTGACTCCCACTCGTAAGAGCCGTCCGCCTGTTTCGGTCCTCTCAGAGTCTTCGGACTGGTCTTGGATACCAGCGTAAAGATTCCCGCCGGTGTATAACGACTTTTTACCATTTTTCCGGTAACACATTCGCTGTCCACAATTCTGGAGCCATCCTTGTAAAACCATACATGCTGACGGCTGACGTCAATCTCCACATATGTATTTCCAAATCCGTTGTTGTCAGAGGCAAACTCTCTGCTGGAATATACCGGTTCTCGCGTCGTCGTCAGATGATCGGCGATATCCTGCGCCAGCTGAGCCGTTTCCTGTTCCTGATCAATTTTCCAGCCGTAATTTGACTGAGTGACCTTCACGCCGCCGTCAATTCCGGTTGCCGGGAACGTCTGCTCCTTGCCATAGGTATCTACTTCCTCTGCAAGGCCGGCCACATACTCATTCAGTTTCTGGTTCCATATTTCCTCATTCTTCGAATAGTTTCCGTTTTCATCCACAGACAGCCAGTCTTTCAGCGTTGTTCCGTCCAGCACTTTTGCCTGTCCGTCCGGCAGCTGATATGTCACGCTCGCGCTGACCAGTTCGTTCAGCTGGGCTGCCTGTTCTTCAAGGTTCGTATCATCCGAAGACACTGCCGGTTCAAGGTAGACTCCTGCGCTCTCCATCTCCAGCTCCTGCGCTCCCTGTGCAACGGCCTGAGCAATGGCTTCCTTCGCTTTTGCAACGTCAAGCTGTGTTCCCTGCGTCGCCTCCGCCGCTACAAACTTTCCGTCCAGGAACTCAACCTTCGCATCCACCGGTGCCTCCATCTGATCTTCCTGCATCTGCTGAAAATGGCTGACCTGCTCGTTCAGCTTTGTCTCATCATACTGCATCTGAACAGAAACCTCATGTTTCCTGTTTCTGGAATTTTCCGTCAGCCAGGCGAACGCATTCTGCTCCTTCAGCAGCGCCTGCACGCTGCCGCTGGACTGATACTGATAGTCAATACTGCTGCCGACAATCTGCTGATCTCCATTCCGGAAATGAATATCAAGCGTATAGTCTGCGGCATTTTCCCTGATCTGATCCTCCACCTGTGCGGCAGTCATCCCGCCGCAGTCCATTCCATTGATCACTGTACCTTCAAAGAAATGGTTTGTAAAATAAAATGTTCTGTATCCGTAAAAGCCAACCAGAAGAACCAGCACCAATGCAGCGGCAATCCCGAAAATCAGAAGATTCTTTTTTCCGCTTTTTCTTCGTGGCTCGTCCTCTTCCTCATCCTCTTCTTCTATGTATTCTTCTTCGTCGTCTTCCGGATCTTCCTCTCCGCTGCCATAAGCATGTTCCGGGATTTCACTTATTGTATCCCTTACCAGTTTCTGAACCGCTTCGTCTACCTGGTCCTCAACGCTTGTGTTACTTTCCTCCTGGGCGTCCGGTTCGTCAAATTCAAGTTCTTCCCACTCCTGCTTGTGATCATCATCAAATTTCATTTTCTCCTCCTTCTGACACATGAACTGCATCATCCAGTCAGATTTGGAAATTCGTTTCCAAACTTCTGCTTCTCTGCCTTCCGGTCTGAAATCCTTTTTGCTGACCGATATAGTATATCATATATCTGCGAAAAAAACTGCCTAAAATTCAGTTTCATACAGACTTCAGGTAACAGTTCAGCCAGCTGAACTGTTACAATTTCAGATTTTCGTCAGCTTTTTTTAATACTTTTGGGCATAATGACACGCTGAACAATGTCCGCAAGAAAAATCCCCACAGCAATTGCCCCTGCAATCTGCAACGTCTGCATAATATAATAATTTACCAGTTCCTGATCCCCCCGCACGGCGTTGTAGGCGATCTCATACATTCCCGCTCCCGGTACCATCGGAAAAATCCCCGGAATCAGAAAAAGAGTGACCGGCGCGCGAAAAAACCTTGCCAGTATCTGAGAGAGAACCGCTGCGGTAAGCGCGGCAAGAAAATTCAGCGTAACCACTGCCTCTGTGAAATTTCCCGCTGCCAGATACATCCCCCATGCCGCCGTCCCCACAAAAGACGAACAGATCCAGATCTTCTTCGGAATATTCAGCAGAACGCAGAAGCCCAGTGTTCCAAAAAAAGCGCCGATCAGCTGTATTACAATTGCAACCATAACCTCTCCTCTCTCACATTACCTGCAGCAGCGCCATGGCGATACCTACGCCGATTCCGATGGCGGCCGCCGTCACAAACGCTTCCAGCATCCGCGCAGCGCCTGAAATGTAATCCCCATGCAGCGTATCGTACACTGCATTGGTGATAGCTACGCCGGGAACCAGCGGCATAATGGAACCGATAATAATCGAATGAAGATCAAAGTTCCCCGGAAGCATATCCGTACACAAAATCGCCGTCATACCGATCAGAAACGCTCCGATCGCATTGACAAGAAACACATGCAATCCTACCTTTCTGCAGCACCAGACGCCAAATCCGCTGATTATGCCTGCAACGGCGGCAATCGCCGCATCCGACACGGCAGCGCCAAGCATCAGTGTAAATCCCGCAGTCAGAATCATATAGCCGGGAAGATGAGCTTTTGTATCTCCCGGTTCCCGATAAATTTTCTTCACCGCCCGGAACATTTCCTCCACGGTAAGTTCTCCGCAGCAGAAATTTCGGGAAATCTGATTGATCTGGTCCACCCGTTCCAGATTCATGGAACGGTTCTCAATTCTCCGAACCACAGTCAGCGAATCCATCGACGGATCGTCCAGAGTGACCGTGAATCCGGTGGTCATCGCAAAAACCTGGGCGGTTTTCAGTTTCGACATTCGCAACATCCGCAGCATGGTATCTTCCACCCTCCAGGTCTCAGCTCCGCTTCTGAGCATCACTTCTCCTGCCATGACCACGGAATCCAGCAGCAATTTATAATCCATCAGAGTTTTCCTCTCTATCATTAAATAAAAAGATCAAAATTGATTCTCCGGTAAAACGCCTTCCGGATCTGATCAAAATTTTCCGGATTCTGCCCGAGAATCCACATCAGCTTTGTGAGCACAGCCTCAAGGTTCATCTCCCAGGCCTCAAGAATCTGAAATTCATCTCTGATTCTGCGCCCGACTTCATAGATTCCCAGGTTGCTCCCCTCATAGGTCACCTGTGTGGTCATGACCACCGCTTTTCTGCTGTTCTCATACCGTCTCATCAACCTGCTGAACTCATCGAGCAGACTGTCCGGAATTCCGCCGGTACCGAAGCTTTCCACGATAATCCCGTCGTATCTCTGAAAGATGTCCCCCAATACCTCCGGCTCGATTCCCGGCGTCAGTTTCAGAAGAAACACGCGGGGATTCCATAGATGGTAAAAACGAACCGGCTCCTCATACTTCTCCGGCGCAATATAACGCACCAGATGCTCTCCCCGCATGACCGCCAGCTGCGGGTAATTAATGCTGGAAAACGCGTCGTAACTCATACTCCGGGTCTTCTTTGCCCTGGTCCCCGCGATAATCTTGCCCCCGAACACCAGGCTGACGCCGTTGGACGCTTCATCCATCGCATAGATAATACTGTCTCTCAGATTCATGCTGGCATCTGTAATCTCCATCTCCAACGGCCGCTGAGACCCTGTCAGCACGATAGGCTTCGCAGAATTCTGAATCAGATAAGACAGAGCCGCCGCTGTGTAAGCCATCGTATCCGTTCCATGAAGAATCACAAAGCCATCGTATTTCTCATAATTTTCTTCAATAGCGGCTGCAATTTTCAGCCACTCCCTGTATGTCATATTGGTACTGTCCAGGCTGAACAGATTCAATGCTTCCAAATCGCATCTCTGCCGGACGGACGGAAGATACCGCATCAGATCCTCCGCCGTCAGAAGCGGTACAAGACCTTTTTCTGTATTATGGGAAGCAATTGTCCCTCCTGTCGTCATTAAGAGTATTTTCTTTTTTCTCTCCATCTTTCCGCCTCCTGGCACATTTTTTTGAACTGAATCACGGTGCCTGTACTACTATACCTGACAGCTGACCGGCTGTCAATTCCTGTATTCCGAATTCACGATGGTCCGGGCTGCTGCCGGCACAGTTGTTTCATGTTCCGCCCTGCTCTCTGCATACACAGATCTCAGTTTACGAATCCTTTCTTTTTCCCCCGCTGGCAGGCGCCGGGATTCCAGAATTTTCTGCAGTGCCTTCTTCCAGGTCTCCTCATCCAGACGCCTCTGCGCCAGCCATCCAAGCACCTCTTCCGGCGCTTTCACATAGCAGACGGAGACTGCCCAGGCCACAGCCATCCTCACATAGTATTCCTCTGTTTCAACTTCCTCCATCCGGGCAAGAACCTGCTTCAGATATTTTTCATTCACATAATACTGGAGCATCATAACAACTGCGAACCGGACGGTATAAGTTCTGTCGGATTTCAGACATTCCAGAAGAAACTCCCACATTTTTTCCGGATATTTTTCTGTAGTTTTCAGACTGGCGCAAAAACTGTCGCATACCGACCAGTTGTCAATCAGCGGAAGATACTCCTGGATTCTCGGAAGTATTTCCTCAAAGGTTCCTCCCGCGCGGCCGATTACCATTCCACGCAGCATGATTTCTTCAAAAGTGTTTCCCGGCTCCGCCTGCAAATATTCTCCGCATCCTTCACGTACAATAGTTGCCGCCAGTTTTCTCAGTTTCGGAATTCTCACTCCCATAATTTTTTCTTTTGGCACTCCGGGCAGCAACGACGAGGAAAAATCTCTGTACTTTTCCTCCGCTTCCTCTCTGAGCCATCCGATCATCTGTTCTTCTGTCATTCTCTCCTCCTGCCTCATCTGATGAGTCGTCAAAACAGTATGTTTTTCTTCTCTTCTGCTGCAAATCTCTTTTTATGTAACAGCTCAGCCTGCTGAACTGTTACTATTATATCAGACCGATCCTAAAATTCCATTGAAAAAAAAGTAAAATCTTATATAATGATAATTGCAACGGCTCAGTTGACAAAAGTACGCAAAACATTTGTTTTTCAGGTCTGCGGCACGCAGTCTGCATGAATAAATGTCCAAATGACTTCTGTGCTGTACCGCATGCAATGATTACCATATACAGGGGGATTTTTCAAATGAAAAAGTCATACGAGATCGACATGTGCAATGGACCGCTTCTGGGCAAACTGCTGCTTTTTGCGCTGCCCTTAATGCTCTCCGGTATCCTTCAGCTGTTTTTCAATGCAGCAGACATTATTGTCGTAGGACGTTTTACCGGAAGCCACGCGCTTGCCGCAGTCGGCTCCACATCATCGCTGATCAATCTGCTGGTTAACCTTTTTATCGGCTTTTCCATCGGAGCCAACGTTCTGACCGCTCAATATTACGGTGCAAAGGATCAGAAGAACATTCATCAGACGGTACATACTTCCATCCTGGTCAGCTTTCTGGGCGGAGTGATTCTGATCGCCGTAGGTCTTCTGCTGGCCCGACCGCTTCTGGAACTGATGGCCACGCCGGAAGATGTCCTGGATCAGGCGACACTTTATATGCAGATTTATTTCTGCGGAATGCCTGCAACCATGCTCTATAACTTCGGAGCCGCAATTCTCCGTGCAATCGGAGATACCCGCAGACCGCTGTACTTTCTGTTTTCCGCCGGTGTTCTGAATATTTTTCTGAACCTGTTTTTTGTTATCGTCTTCCATATGGGAGTCGCCGGCGTAGCGCTTGCCACAATCATCTCCCAGACACTGTCCGCTTTCCTGGTTGTCCGCTGTCTGACCAGATTAGACGGTTTGTGCCGCCTGAACCTGAGGCAGCTGAAAATCTATCCGGAAAAACTTCTGCGGATAATTCAGATCGGTCTTCCGGCAGGACTGCAGGGTGCTGTATTCTCCATCTCCAATGTACTGATTCAATCTTCGGTAAACTCTTTCGGTTCTACCGTGATGGCAGGAAATACTGCCGCATCAAACCTGGAAGGTTTCGTCTATACGTCGATGAACGCCGTTTATCAGACGGCCCTCAGCTTTACCAGCCAGAATATGGGCGCCGGAAAGTACAAACGGATCGGAATGATCCTGCGCCGCTGTCTTGCGCTTGTCACTGTAATCGGACTTGCACTCGGCGGTCTTGTGGTTCTGTTTCATCAGCCGCTTCTGAGCATTTACTCCACGGATCCTGAGGTGATTTCCTACGGTACCATCCGGCTCTTTATCATATGTCTTCCGTATTTTCTCTGTGGAATTATGGACACACTGGTAGGAATGCTCCGCGGCATGAATTATTCCATTCTGCCAATGATTGCTTCCATCGTGGGCGTCTGCGGCCTGCGTATATTATGGATTTTTACGGTTTTCCGCTGGAACCACACACTTTTTACCCTGTACATTTCCTATCCGCTGACCTGGGCGCTTACGGCCTGCGTACATCTGTGCTGTTATCTCTGGGTTCGAAAACGCATGGCTGCCCGCGGAGCCGTATAACCAGCCGCTGCCCTTTACCATTACTTTAGCGCATCCTGCGGAGCGTTTTGATATGACAGGGAAGGAAGTTTCCTGTCATATCAAAAAATCTCCCGGAATATAAAAGGATTCATACTCCGGGAGATTTTTCACAAATACAGCCATCAGGTTTCATTCTGCAAATCTATCCCACAATTCATTATAATTCCTGAACTCATAATACGTATCTTCGATCTTAAAATATTGTCCCGGACTGATGGTCATCTCTTCTCCATCCGTAAAGTATAGTGTATAATAGGAAACCGCTCCGCTTGACAATGCTTCCTTTTCATCCACGGTATTTCCAAGTTCCACCTGATTCAGCAGATCGATAAGTCCACTGCTTTCACTTTTTGAAAGCAAATACGAATATCCGCCGTCTTTTCCACCTGTAGTTCCCGTATGTTCAATTTTATCAATCTCCGATATATCAATATTTGCTAAGTCAATATCCTGTCCTTGCTTTCCACAACCTGATAATATATTTGACATCAGGAAGAACAGGAAAAAGATAATTCCACTTTTTTTCAATTTGAAACAACTCCTGTATTTGATTGCTTTTTTATCTAAAGATCTGCCCCCTGCAGAGCAGGTGGTTTATTTTTACTGTGACACAACAAAAGCCCTGAAAACAGCAAATCTACGTTGTTTTCAAGGCTTTTCAATAACAGGGGATGAGAGAATCGAACTCCCGCTAAAAGTTTTGGAGACTTCTGTCATACCATTTGACCAATCCCCTGGATGAAGAATATCAAAAAGGATATACCTTCAAAACCGCATACACAATCAGTACATCCGATATCATAACACA
>ERZ1643250.1645-NODE-1645-length-18411-cov-7.712900_pt1 | contig 18411 bp, 19 predicted proteins | sample MGYA00579262_ERZ1643250 | MGnify/ENA primary metagenome ERZ1643250 (study PRJEB29033, sample SAMEA4952265) | chicken gut metagenome | biome: Broiler Chicken; feature: Gastrointestinal Tract; material: Caecum | place: Ireland | collected 2018 | study: Broiler... | reverse complement strand
CGTTAGGGAAACCAGTGGACGTCTATGAACTGCGGGAGATCAATCCCCAGTCGGCCTTCTATGATGCGATTTTAGCCGAGGGGGTGCAGATCGCATGAAATACAGTGATCAGCAGAGAATAGAGAAAATCCGAGAAACCACAGAAAAACTTTTGAATTATGCGCAGAGAGAACAAATCACTCCAGAAAAAATCTGCAATGAGGAGACGATCCAGTGGACGGTCACGACGCCACTGTACAACATCGGGGAACATGTGTACAATTTGTCGGACGAGTTCAAGAAAGCCCATCCGGAAATTCCGTGGATCAAAATTGCCGGACTGCGGCACCGGCGGGTGCATCACTATGAGGACACCAACTGGATCGTGATCTGTGCCATCATCTTTGATGTGCTGCCGGAGTTCCTGGAGGAGATCAGGGACCTTTGACCCACACCGTGACCCACACGGGGAAACGAGCGGACGGAAACCGATGGACATAAGCGTGCCAAAGAGAATGGCTAGCCAGACGGAAAAGGATACAAAAGGCCCGGAAAACAGAAAACCCCATCCCCCCAATCAGTTGGTAAGGATGAGGTCCCCAGTTCAAATCTGGGTAGCAGCTCCAAAAATCCCCGAAAACTGCGGTTTTCGGGGATTTTTTGTTGCAAAAAGTTACTTTACGGGTTGGCCAAAAATTTCTGACCCACACCGTAACCCACACGCGGAAATGAGACAACGGAAACAATGGACACAAGAGCGCCGGACAGGAAGCCTGCCTTCCTGTCCGGCGTATTTTCTTTCTGTCCTTACAGGACCTGTTCCATAAAGTTACCCATGGTTTGGGCAGCCTCGTCCTGTTTTTGCCTGGTGGCGTGGGTGTAGGTCCGCAGGGTGAACCCGGCGTCGAAGTGGCCCAGCATGGAGGACACTGTTTTTACGTCTATACCGTTCTGCAGAGCGGTGGTGGCAAAGGTATGGCGGAGATCATGAAATCTGAGATGCTCCAACCCGGCGTCCTTCAGAATTTTCTTGTGGAGGTTCACCACGCTGTCCGGGTGGTACATCTCTCCGGTGAGGGGCGAGGGGAACATGTAGGGGCTGTCCGGATACTTGGAGTGTTCCTGGATCAGCAAGTCTACTGCGGTCTGCGGAATGGATACTAGCCGCACGGAGTTCTCTGTCTTAGGCCGGGTCAGTTCCAAGGAGCCGTCCGGGTTGCGGACATACTGCTTACTTACTGAGATAGTTCGTCCTTGAATGTCCAGATCATCCCACCGCAGGGCTACCAGTTCCCCCTTCCGCAGGCCGCTGACCAGCTCCAGGTAGAACATGGGGAACAAGCCTCTGGCCTCTGCCGCGTCCAAGTAGGCTTTTATATGCTCCAGGGGCAGGATTTTCATTTCCAGCTTTCGGGGCTTGGGTACAATGCAGTCCTCGCAGGGATTGCGAGGGATGAGCCGCTCCTTCACCGCCCGGTCCAGAGCACAGTGGAGCATCAGGTGGACGCTGTGGACGGTGGTGGTACTCAGTCCTCGGTTTTGATTCTTTCCGACATGTATTCTGCCGCACTCCAATAACTCTATGTAGAGCTTCTGCAGACCCAGCACCTTTTCCACTGCGTCGGCGTTGAGAAACAGCAGCAGAGCTTTTAATGGAGCTGAGGAAAGTACACATCTACTTTGAGCTGTTTAGCTTGGAGTGGCAGGAGCATCTGATGGACGCCGTAGAAAAAACTGCACACCTCACCCTCAGCGAGGGATGCAAGTCGATTCCGTGGTTTCCCGTTCAGCTGCTAACCGTCACCTTTGAGCAGACTGCCAGCGGACGATATGTGGACGTGCTGCTGCCGGAGAGCATGTTTAACCTGGTGGACTACCATCTGCGAGAGTGCCTGAAGCAAAAGGTGCGGATGCGAGTGTGCCGGAACTACGGAAAGTATTTCGCAGTGATGGGACACTCTACGGCGGAATACTGCAACCACCCCTTCGACGCCAGGGGACGCGCCTGCCGCCAGGTGGCGTCCATCTTACAGTGGAACCGGAATCGGGCGACAGACGAGATATTCAAATCCTACCGCCGGGAGTACAAGAAATGTTTTGCCCGGATGAAGGCTGGGACCATGGCGACGGATGATTTTTACACTTGGAGTGAGAAAGCCAGAGAGAAAAAGGTGGAGTGCGAAGCGGGGAAACTGACGCGGGAAAAATTCTTGAAAAGAGTATGAAAAATACGCCGGTAGGAAGATCCTGTCAACGCATTTTTGTCAATACAATTGTAATTGTATTATATAAATTCCTGTGCTACCCTTTTAGACAGAGAGAATTTGATTTGCTGTTTCAACCGACAGATTGAAGGAGGAGACGGGTATGGATATTTTGAAACCCGCCGTGGCGGGGACGCTGGAATCCAGCGACGCCCAGGTGACGGTGGAGCCCGGGGAGGGGAGCCTTGAGCTGTCCCTGTCCAGCAGCGTGATGAACCAGTATGGCCGGCAGATCAAGGCCACGGTGCTGGAGACCCTGGAGCGCCTGGGGGTGAGTGACGCCCGGGTGACCGTGGTGGACAAGGGGGCCCTAGACTGCACCCTGAAGGCCCGGGTGGAGTGCGCGGTGTTCCGCAGCTGCGGGGCGTCGGAGCGGAATATTCCCTGGGGAGGTGTGGTGCGATGATCCCGAGACCCAGACCGGAGCGGTTCCGGCTGCGCCGGACCATGATGTTTATGAACGCCCAGAAGCCGGGCCTCATCAAGGACGCCTACATCTACGGCTGCGACTCCATCATGCTGGACCTGGAGGACGCGGTGGCGGAGAACCAGAAGGACGCCGCCCGCTTCTCCCTGTACCACGCCCTGAAGTCGGTGGACTACGGGGACACGGAGGTCATCGTGCGCATCAACGGCCTGGACACCCCCCACTGGCAGGAGGACGTGCGGGTGTGCGTGGCCGGCGGAGCCGACGGCATCCGCATCGCCAAGTGTGAGAGCGCCCGGGACGTGAAGGCGGTGGAGGGGGCCGTGGAAGCGGCCGAGGAGGAGTTCGGCGTGGAGCAGGGCCGCACCCTCCTCATGGCCGCCCTGGAGAGCCCCAAGGGTATCCTCAATGCCTACGAGATCTGCGCCGCCTCGGAGCGGATGTTCGGCGTGGCCATCTCCGGGGGCGACCTGCGCAAGTGCCTCCAGACCAGCCCTCAGCGGGACGGGGTGGACATGCTGGCCGCCCGGGGGCAGGTGATCCTGGCCGCCCGTGCCGCGGGCATCCAGTGCTTTGACACCGTGTTCACCGACCTGGACGACCAGGAGGGCTTTGAGGCGGAGGTCTTGCAGAACAAGGCCATGGGCTTTGATGGCAAGAGCCTTATCAACCCCAAGCAGATCCGCTTTGTCCACCAGGTGTTCGCCCCCACCGAGAAGGAGGTGCGCCAGGCGGAGAAGATCCTCCGGGCCTATCGGGAGCAGTCCGCCGCCGGGGTGGGCGTGTTCACCGTGGACGGGAAGATGATCGACATCGCCTTCATTCCCGGGGCGGAGCGCACGCTGAAGCTGGCCCGCGCCTGCGGCATGTACGACGGGGAGGTGTGAGACAATGAAAAACGCGGTTGGACGGGACATTCCCGACTACCTCCTGAAAGACGGACGGGAGGTCTACCAGGGCAAGAACTACATGGACGGCAAGTACATCCAGAAGGCGTCTCCCCGCACCCGCCGGTGTGAGAAGCCGGTGGAGACGAAAGTGGTGGCCTCTCTGGCCGAGGCGCTGAAGCAGTGCGGAGCCAAGGACGGCATGACCTTCTCCTTCCACCACCACCTGCGGGACGGGGACTATGTGGTCAACCTGGTGATGGCCGCCGCCATTGAGGAGCTGGGCCTGAAGGATCTGACCATCGCCGCCACCAGCCTGGGCTCCGCCCACGACCCCATCGCGGCGTACATCGAGGAGGGTAAGGTCATCGGCATCCAGACCTCGGGCATCCGGGGAAAGATGGGCGAGGTGGTCTCCGCCGGCAAGCTGAAGACCCCGCCATCATCCGCAGCCACGGGGGCCGGCCCCGGGCCATCGAGGGGGGCGAGGTCCACATCGACATCGCCTTCGTGGCCGCCCCCACCAGCGACCAAATGGGCAACTGCCGGGGCGTGGGGGGCAAGAGCGACTGCGGAAGCCTGGGCTACGCCATGACCGACGCCAAGTACGCCGACCACGTGGTGGTGGTCACCGACTGCCTGGTGCCCTTCCCCAACTTCCCCGCCTCGGTGGAGGCCATCGACGTGGACGCGGTGGTGGTAGTGGACTCCATCGGCAACCCCAAGAAAATCGCCTCCGCCGCCGCCCGCATCTCCCAGAACCCCCGGGACCTGATGATGGCGGAAAACGTGGCCAAGGTCATCGCCTCCACCCCCTACTTCAAGGACGGCTTCTCCTTCCAGACCGGCGTGGGCGGCCCCTCCCTGGCGGCCAACCTGTTTTTGGAGCAGTACATGGACGAGCGGGGAATCAAAATGGGATGGGCCATCGGCGGCATCTGCAAGCCCATGGTGGAGATGCTCCAGAAGGGGAAGGTGGGCAAGGTCATCGACGTGCAGGACTTCGACCTGGACGCGGTGAACTCCATCCACCGCACCCCCGGCCACTATGAGATGAGTGCCTCCCAGTACGCCAACCCGGCCAACAAGGGGGCCTTCGTGAACAGCCTGGACTTCGTGGTGCTGGCGGCGCTGGAGATCGACACCGGCTTCAACGTGAACGTGCTCACCGGCTCGGACGGCGTGCTCCGGGGCGCCCCCGGCGGTCACCCGGACACCGCCGCGGGCAGCAAGTGCTGCATCATCGTCACCCCCCTCATCCGGGGGAGGATGGCCACCGTGTGCGAGCATGTGGTCACCGTCACCACCCCCGGGGACTGTGTGGACGTGCTGGTCACCGACTACGGCATCGCGGTCAATCCCCTGCGCCCTGACCTCATTGAGTGCCTGGACAAGGCGGGCATCCCCCATGTCTCCATTGAGAGCCTGAAGGAGAAGGCCTACTCCCTGGTGGGCCGCCCGGACGACCTGCAGTGGGAGGATCAGGTGGTGGCGGTCCTGGAGGCCCGGGACGGCACCATCCTGGACGTGGTCCGGAAGATCAGGCCCTATGACCCGGACAATGATTGATCTTGTTTCCCACTTTCTCTTATCTGTGATACCATAGCGTCAACGGGGCCGCCGCAGCCGCGGCGGCCCCGACCGTATTTTGGAGGTGCCCCTATGTCCTACACTCTGTCTGAGGTTCGCCCCGGCGACCATCGCGGCATGGCTCAGGTCCGCGCGCTGCTGGAGCAGGAGGGCATTTCTCTGGACGGCAACCTGGACTACACCTGCGGACTGTTTGACGAGAATGACAATCTGGCGGCCACCGGCAGCTCCTTCGGCTCCACCCTGCGGTGCTTTGCCGTGGACCGCGCCCACCAGGGGGAGGGCCTTTTAAATCAGATCGTCTCCCATCTGGTGGAGCGGCTGACCGGGCAGGGGCGTACCCACCTGTTTGTGTACACCAAAGTGAGTGCGGCCAAGTTCTTTCAGGACCTGGGGTTCTATGAGATCGCCCGGGTGGAAAATACCCTCTCCTTCCTGGAGAACCGGAAAAACGGCTTTACCCGCTTCTGTACCCGGCTGTCCCAGAGCCGCACCGAAGAGCCCGCCGCGGCCATCGTCATGAACGCCAACCCCTTCACCCTGGGCCACCTGGCCCTGGTGGAGCGGGCGGCCAGGGAGTTCCCCGCCGTCCATCTGTTCGTGCTGGAGGAGGATGCCAGTCTGGTGCCCTTTGCCGTGCGGTGGAAGCTGGTGACGGAGGGGGTGGCCCGCCTGCCCCATGTGGTCTGCCACAAGACCGGGCCCTACCTCATCAGCTCGGCCACCTTCCCCAGCTACTTCCTGAAGGATGAGGCGGCGGTGATCCAGGGCCACGCCCGGCTGGACCTGGCCCTGTTTGGACAGATCGCAAAAGCCCTGAATATCACCGCCCGGTACGCCGGGGAGGAGCCCAGCAGCCAGGTCACCGGCCTCTACAACCAGGTGATGGCTCAGGAGCTGCCCAAGGTGGGGATTCAATTTATCGAGGTCCCCCGGGCCTCTCTGGACGGGATGCCCATCAGCGCCAGCACGGTGCGAAAACTCATCCACGACGGAAAATTGGAGGCCATCCGCCCCCTGGTCCCCGATTCCACCTGGAAATTTTTTCACACCCCCGAGGCCGCTCCGGTGATCGCCGCCATCCAGGCCGCCGGAGACGTGGTCCATTACTGAAAATAAGGAGGTCCCAAATGGAGCGGGAAGTGACTCTGATGGAGATGCTGGAGGCCCGGGAGAGCCGGGCCAACCGTCAGCGGGAGCTGCTGGACCGGCACCGCTGCCCGGTGGTCTCCTTTACCCTGAACATCGCAGGCCCCGTCAAAAACGGCCCGGTGGTCCGCCGGGCCTTCCGGGAGGGGCTCCTCCGCCTGGAGGACGCTCTGGCCGCTCGGGGGCTGCGCCCCCTCCACCAGGAGGAGGTGGACCGGCCCACCGGGTGCGAGGCCCTTTGGGCCGTGGACGGCCCCGCCCGGACTGTCAAGGAGCTGTGCGCCGGGATCGAGGACCGGGACGCCCTGGGCCGCCTGTTCGACCTGGACGTGCTGGACCCGGAGGGGGGCAAGTGGGACCGGGAGGCCCTGGGGCTCCCGCCCCGGCCCTGTCTGGTGTGCGGGAAGGCGGGCAAGGGCTGCGCCTCCCGGCGGCTCCACCCGGTGGAGGAGATCCAGGGGAAAACCCGGGCCATCCTGCGGGACTTTTTCGCGGAACAGGACCGGAAGCTCCTGGCCGCCCAGGGAGCCCGGGCATTGCTGTACGAGGTGTGCACCACCCCCAAGCCGGGGCTGGTGGACCGGCACAACAACGGCAGCCACAAGGACATGGACGTGTTCACCTTTCTGGACAGCACCGCCGCCCTCCTGCCCTACCTGGAGCGGGCCGCAGCCATCGGCCAGGAGACCGCCCACATGACGCCGGAGGAGACCTTTGAGCGCCTCCGGGAGGCGGGCTTGGGGGCGGAGCGGACCATGCTCCGGGCCACCGGCGGGGTGAACACCCACAAGGGGGCCATCTTCTCCCTGGGCTGCGTCCTGGGGGCCTGCGGGCGGCTGTGGACCCCGGAGGGGCCCTGCCGGGAGCCGGAGGAGATTCTGGCGGAGTGCGGGCGCATGTCCGCCCCGGCGGCGGAGGGGTTCTTTGCCGCCCTCACCCGAGAAAACGCCCGCACCGCCGGGGAGCGCCTCTATGTGGAGACCGGAGCGCGGGGGGTGCGGGGAGAGGCGGCGGAGGGCTTCCCCGCCGTTCTGAAAATCGGCCTGCCCGCCCTGAAAGCAGCCCTGGACCAGGGGGCCGACCTGGAGGAGGCGGGGACGGCCGCCCTTCTGGCCCTGACCGCCGGCACGGCGGACACCAACCTGTTTGCCCGGGGCGGCCTGGAGGGGCAGCGGTGGGCCGCCCGGCAGGCCGGGGCCCTGCTGGAGGGCGGACCCCGCCCCGATCCGGAGGCCGTGCGGGCGCTGGACCGGGCCATGATCCAGAGAAATCTCTCTCCCGGGGGCTGCGCCGATCTGCTGGCGATCACCTATTTTCTCTATTTTATGTGGAAAGGATCCGTTTCGCCCGAAGGCTTATGCAGTGCGAGGTCAAGTCTGGAGCGCTGATTTTTTTGTTTGCAGCGCCGCAAATCCGGAGCTGTGAGAAGCAAATATTACGCCCCTTATTTGCCCCTCTCGCTTGGGAAAATGCGCAGAGGCACAAGAATACGCCCTATCCGGGTTGACAAACAGACTCTGACAAAGGAGGAGGCCACCGGCTGGGCGCGCGATCTGCGCACTTATGTTTGATGGATTGCCAGAACTTTTGGAGGCGTTCAAAGAGGTGACACGCGCGCGAAAACAAAACAGCGGAGGCAATGGACGCGAGAGCGCCGGACAGGAAGAAGGGCTTCCCGTCCGGCGCATATTTTTGCTGTCCTTCCCTCCTCCATGAAACCATCCACAGTGGCGGCCGCCTCGTCCCGCTTCAAACCATGCCGCCGCAGGAAATAGGGAATTTGCCTATCCCGCAATATTTGCAGGGAGGTGTGGGGGTTCTCAGAAAAGCTTTACGTGCTGCCATTGCGCGGCTTTTGCGAACAAACCCGCGCGGGTGGAAGAAGGCGGCGTGTATAAACTAAAAATTGTATACGTTTCGATTTCAAAAAAGAAAAAATAGACAAAGAAACAATAAGAATCTCACGTATAAAATTATAGAATGGTCAAAATATACAAAAAATATTTACACAATTACACAATAAGAGGAGGGATTGACAAAAACGAAAGTCGTGTTTATAATACGCGTGAAAGGAGATTTTCTCTCGTAAAAACCGAAACGTTTCGAATTAAAAAGCCGATTTGAGAAGAGGTGCCGCTTACAGAAATGGAAGATAAACTTTTTAGTGTACGGGACAAAATTTGTATTGTAACAGGCGGTTTAGGGCAGCTTGGCGTCAACTACGCCAAGGAGCTGTTTTCTCGTGGAGCGAAGGTCTCAGTATGGAGCCGGTCCGTTCCCAAAGAGCGAATCATGCAGCATTTCACCCAGCAGGAGCTGGACACCGGAAGGCTGTCGTTCTATCCGGTGGATATCAATGTCAAGAATTCGATCGAAGCGGCGTTGGATGGGATGGAGCGGGACTGGTCCGATGTTCCGGATGTATTGATCAACAATGCGGGACTGGACACACAGCCCTCGGCGCCTCCGGAGGTGTCGGGTCCCTTTGAGAACTTCCCGGAGGAGGTGTTCCGGGAAGTGGTGGATGTGAACCTGGTGGGGACTTTCCTGGCCTGTCAGGCGGTTGGAGCCCGAATGGTGAAGGCGGGCAAGGGCGGCTCCATCATCAATGTGGGCTCCATCTACGGTATGCTCTCCCCGGTGCAGGACATCTACGCCTACAAGGAAGAGATGACCGGCGTTCCCTTTGTTAAGCCGGTGGCATATTCGGCGGCAAAGTCGGGGATTTATAATCTGACTCGTTATTTGGCCACCTACTGGGGCAAAAAGGGAATCCGGGTCAACACCTTCACCCCCTCCGGGGTATGGAGAGATACCCAGGATGAGTATTTCCAGGCCAACTACTGCGCCAGAATCCCCATCGGCCGTATGGCCCGGGAGGATGAGTACAACGGCGCCATTGTTTTCCTGGCGTCGGACGCGTCCAGGTATATGACGGGCGCAAATTTGGTCATGGATGGCGGCTGGACGGCCTGGTGACGGAAGGACGAACGGCCGCATGAGAGAGGAGCAGAAAAGCACCGAGCTTTGCGCATCATTAAGAGAGAACAAGAAGGAGATGTTTCAAAATGAAGAAGAAATTTTTGGCTCTTGGGATTGGAACCGCAATGATGCTGAGCCTGCTCAGCGGCTGCGGCGGAGACACCTCTGCGGAATCTTCCGGATCCGGCTCAGGCTCCGGCGGCGGAACCTCCGGTGAAGCTTCCTACACCATCAAGCTGGCCTACACGCCCGGCAACATGGACGCGGAGGACAGTCCCGACATCATGTTCGGCGATGTGTTCAAGGAGTATGTGGAGGAAAACTCCAATGGCCAGATCAAAGTGGAGCTGTATCCCTCCGGCCAGCTGGGCACTGCGGAGGAGACTCTTCAGGGGGTCATCAGCGGCACTGTGGAGCTCTCTGTCATCGACGCCTCCCTGCTGGGCAACATTTATGAGCCGGTTCAGGCGCTGTCCACCCCCGGCCTGTTCAGCAGCACGGACCAGGCCAATGAGGTCATCCAGGGGGAGTGGGGCCAGAGCTTTATGAACGACATTGGTGAAAATGTCAACGTGAAGCTGCTGGGCATGCACTGCAAAGGCATGCGCTGTTTCACCAACAATGTTCGCGAGCTTCGCACGCCCAGTGACGCCGCCGGCATCACCTTCCGCGTAATGGAGAATACGGTGTCCATCCGCATGGTGGAGGCGATGGACGCCATTGCCACTCCCATGTCCGGCTCTGAAATGTACAGCGCTCTGGAAACCGGCGTTGTAGACGGACAGGAGAACCCGGTTATCAACATCGTACAGGATCTGACCTATGAGGTACAGAAGTACCTGACGCTGGATGAGCACATGGCCGGCTTCATGGCCTATATTATGAACGTGGACTTCTACAACAACCTGCCCGACGATCTGAAGGCGGTTGTGGACGAGGGCGCCGCGCAGGCCACCCAGGCCGCTCTGGATGTGGTCGTCAACCGCAGCGAGGAGTGCGTCCAGGAACTGAAGGACTACGGCATGCAGGTCTATGAGCCCACCGCCGAGGAGAAGGCGGAGTGGCAGCAGGTCCTCTTTGACGGCACGGTCGACTATGTGCGCAGCGTTGTGGGCGACGAGGTGATGGATGGCCTGGTCGCTGCGGTAGAGGCGACTGAGACGGCGTGACCTGACGGGACCTGATTTTTCCGGATAAGGATTTGACGCGCCAAGACGGTTTCCGTCATTTGGTAAAATGCGGCCGTCTTGGCGTGTCGCGCCGTTTTGGGGTAAAAAAGTGTCTTGCATTCAAGGGGTGAGTTCATATGTCAGCAGTGAAAAAGCTGTATCATGCCATGGATAGAGTGTCTGTGGCCGCGGGGAAGGTATTTATACTGCTTTCTGCCGCATTGGTGGTGGCCTGCTGTGCCATCCTGATTTTTCAGGTATTCAATCGGTTTATTCTGATCCATTTTGTTGCCCTGTCCCTGCCTTTTACGGAGGAACTGGCCCGGATTCTTCTGATCTGGTCCGTATATCTGTGTCTGGGAATCTGCCTGAAGGAAGGGGCCCAAGCTTCGGTTACGCTGGTGTATGACCGTCTGAGCCCAAAGCCTAAGTTCGCCCTCTACTGTATCGTCCGCCTGATGATGCTGTTTTTCCTGGTTATCGCCATCTGCTATGGCCTGGAATTTGTCCAGGATACCTGGAATTACAAAACAGCCAACCTGCGGGCCCCCGGCTGGATGCTGTACACGGCGCCGGTGCTGGGCTGTATCCTGATGCTGTATGAGATGATCACGGAGTGGCTGGGCGTATGGTGCGGGGAGCTGGAGCCCTTCTCCGGCTGCTGAACTTCCCGCCGCTCCCAATGGGAGCGCACCGAAAAATTCGATACTAAGGAGGCGTTGTACTGTGGCTCTTGGTCTGCTGATTGGATTTTTGGTCATCATCATTGTTGGACTTCCCGTGGGCTTCGCGATGGGAGTCATCTCCATCGTGTCCATTGGAATTTTGGACGGCAGTATGCTGATCATCCCGCAAAAACTGTTTTCTTCCATTAACAACTTTACCTATCTGTGTATTCCCCTGTATGTCCTGGCCGCGGAGATCATGTCTGTGGGCGGCCTGACGGAAAAGATCGTCCACTTCTGCGACTGCCTGGTGGGGCATATTCATGGCGGTCTGTCCCATGTAAATGTGTTGGGCAGCATGTTCTTTGCCGGCATTTCGGGTTCCGCGACCGCGGACGTCAGCGGTCTGGGACGTCTGGAAATCGATATGCAGGAAAAGGCCGGCTATCCCCGCGATTATGCCGCCTCGGTGACGGCGGCTTCCGCGATCATCGGTCCCATCATTCCCCCGTCCACCATCATGGTCATCTACGCCGTGTGCGCCAGCAACGTCTCGGTGTCCGATATGTTTTTGGGCGGAATTGTGCCCGGCATCATGCTGGGCCTGTTTGAGATGATTATCTGCTACTTCCAGGCGAAGAAAAACCATTATCCGAGAAGAGCGAAACGCGCCTCCGCCTCCGAGATTATCAAGGCCACCAAAGAGACGCTGCCCTGCCTGATGCTGCCGGTGATCATTCTGGGCGGCATCGGTTCCGGTGTGTTCACCGCCACGGAGGCCGGCGGCATCGCCGTGCTGTACGCGGTTGTGGTGGTACTGATTATGAGGAGTATGAACCTGCGCAGCTTTTTCAACTGCTGTATCTCGGCGGCCAAAGCCACCGGCAACGTTATGTTCATTATTGCCGTAGCGTCCGCCATGGGCTGGACGGTTACCACTTTGCAGATTCCCCAGCAGATTGCGAATTTCTGCATGCAGTATATCAGCACCCCCACCCAGTTCCTGCTTTTTGTCAATATCCTGCTGCTGATCATCGGCATGATCCTGGATCAGTCGCCCGCCCTGCTGCTCATGGTCCCCATTCTTCTTCCGGTGGCCACGGAGTATGGAATTGATCCGCTGCAGTTTGGCCTGATTGTCTGCATCAACCTGACAGTGGGCCTGATTACGCCTCCTGTGGGGATGACGCTGTTTGTCACTTCCAATGTAAGCGGGGTAAAGCTGACCACGCTGTACCGCCGTATTATCCCCTTTGTGCTTGCCGGCCTGCTGGTGCTGATTTTGATCACCTATATTCCGGTGCTTACCACGGGGATTCCCGCGCTGCTGAACGGATAAGCGAGGGGCTGTAAGTTCCATTTCAAATCCAGAGAGGAGTTATATGATGAAGGACGCTAAAATTTCCAACGTGGAAGTTTATCTGGTGGAGCGGGCCGTCAAGGGAAACTTTGCCGACTCCACCCGCAATGTGGAGACCATCGGGTATGCAGTTACGGTGGTGACCCTGGACAACGGGCTGTACGGCGTGGGACTGACCTACCACGAGGTGGGCGGCGAGGCGATTCGGGAATTTGTCCTCCGGGCCCTCAAGCCCAAGCTGCTGGGCCGCAGTCCCTTTGAAACAGAGGCGATCTGGGAGGAGTGCTTCCACTACATCCGCGGCGTTGGCCGGAAGGGGCTGGCCTTCTGCGCCTACTCCTCCGTGGACATTGCCCTGTGGGACCTGAAGGGACAGCTGTTAGATATGCCTCTTTACAAGCTGCTGGGCGGCACAAAGAAAAAAATCCCCATCTATGCCTCTGGCGGATGGACGTCTTATAGCTGCGAGGAATTGGTGGAGGAAGCCAGGGAAATGGTCCGGCGGGGATACACCATGATTAAGCTCAAGGTCGGTGTGGAGGGCGGCAGGAACCCCAACGAGGATGTGCGCCGGATTCAGGCGGTTCGGGATGCCATCGGGCCGGATATCGGACTGATGCTGGACGCAAACAACGTCTGGCGCGCCTCCACAGCCGTTCAGGTGGCCAACCGCCTGCGGGATCTGGACATCATGTTCCTGGAAGAGCCTGTCTTTGCCGACGACATCCCGGGCCTGGCCCAGTTCAAGCGGGGCACTGACATTCCCTTGGCCACGGGGGAACATGAATACACCAAGTTTGGCGTCCGGGATCTGATTCTCGCCCAGGCGGCCGACTATGTTCAGTGCGATGTGACCCGCTGCGGCGGCTTTACTGAGATGCTGAAGATCATCGGCATGACTCAGGCATGGAACCTGGCCTTCGCCCCTCACGGTATGGAGTATATGCACATGCATCTGATGAGCGCGGCCCCCAACGCCGTGTTCCTGGAGCGGCTGTTTATGTTTGAAGAGGTGTCTGAGATGGTCTTGAAAGAGGCGCCCCAGCCGGTGAACGGATACCTGGAGCTGCCGGACCGCCCCGGCTTGGGACTGGTCTGGGATATGGACCGGATCAAGGAGATCTGTGTCAAGTAGAATAGGCGGCATACAATTGGGACGGAGATGATGGACTATATTTACTCTAGAAGATATTTGCGGCGTGTTTCCGGCAATGGTCACGCCGGTCCGGGAGGATAACACGGTAGATGCGGATGCGGTTGCCCGCCTGGTAGAGTATTTCATCCAAGCCGGCGTGACCGGTCTGTATGTGTGTGGAACCACCGGGGAGTCGCCCCTGCTGACCATGGAGCAGAAGGAGGCCATGCTCTCCGCCGTCTGTGAGGCGGTGTCCGGCCGGCTGCCGGTGATGGTCCATGTTGGCACGCTGCCGGTAGGCGACTGCCTTACCTTTGCCCGCCGGGCGCAGGAGCTGGGCGCGCAGTTTTTAAGCGCGATCCCCCCCTACTACTTCCCGTTTGGCGGAAGAGAAATTTTGAACTATTACCGGGCGCTGCTGGACGTGACGCGGGAGGGCCATTTTCTGTTCCTCTATAATATTCCGGCGTTTGTACGCAACTCAATCCCGGTGGATGTGGTGCGGGAGCTGTGTCAGGACCCGCGGTTTGCCGGAATCAAAGACAGCGAGGGCAACATTCAGCTGACACAGAACTACCTGAGAACGCTGAGGTCCCCGCGCCGGGTATTCATCGGCAGCGACGATCTGATCGCCCAGGCCTTTACCTATGGAGCGGCGGGAAGCATCTCAGGAAATGCCAACGTCCTGCCAGAGCTGTTTGTGCAGCTCTATCGCGCCAAAAAGAGCGGCAGAGGCGATGTGGCCCAGCGGTGCCAGGAGCTGGTCGATCAGCTGGCGGAGGCCACGCACCACGGCAATATCCCGCTGCTGAAGGCGGGCCTGGCCCGGAGAGGCGTACCGGTGGGCAGTGCTCTGCCCCCCTTTGACGAGGCCCCGCCTGAGTCGGAGGCAGACTTCCTGGCGGAGACGGTATGCAGGATCCAGGCAGAGCTTGCCCAAATGCCGAATTTGGAGGGCTGAGTCCCGCCCCGGCTTTCCGGCAGGATGGGCTGCCAGAAAAATGAACAATATGGCCGTATAAAACCAAAAACGTTTCTGTTTTAAAGTAATTGACAAGCAAATTTTTCCACCCTATAATGATGTGTGGTATAAAAAAACTCCAAAGAATGGCAATTTTGGCGGAATAGAAAATGACGACGCTGAATTATGCCAGAGGATGTGAATTGTTGTGGCTGCGACAATTAAAGATCTGGCAAATGAGACCGGCCTGGGAGTGGCCACGATCTCTTCCTACCTGAACGGAGGCCGTGTCCGGGAGAAAAATCGAATTAAAATCGAAGCGGCGATCAAAAAGTATGATTTTCATATCAATGAAATTGCCCGTGGGTTAAAGACCAACCGCACTAAAACGGTGGGAATTGTGATCCCGGATTTGACCAGCAGCTTTTTTGCAGAGATCATCACCAAGCTGGAGGATCTCCTGCAGGAGCACGGATATGGGGTTCTGGTCTGTGACAGCCGCTCAGATTTGAAAAAGCTTCACTCGGCGGTGGAATTCTTGTTCTCCAAGCGGGTAGACGCCATTATCAATGCGCCGCTGACCCACGACAGCGCATATTTGGATTCCTTTCTCAAAGCGGGGAAGCCCGTAATCCTGATCGACCGGAAACTGATGGCTCCCAAGTGTGACAATATTCTGATTGATAATATTGACGCCACACGGATGGCTGTGGAGTATCTGATCCAAAACGGCCACAAGAAAATCGGTTATGTGGCCGGCCCGGACCATGTGTTTACAGCGGTAGAGCGTCTCCACGGATATCACCTGGCGATGCTGGAGGCCGGCCTCCCCACGGAGGAGCGGTTTGTGGTACATAGCCGCGAATACAGCATTTTCGGCGGGAGAACGGCGATGCAGACCCTGCTGGAGCGGAATCCGGATATGACAGCTGTGGTGGTCACCAGTGATGACTTGACGGTGGGAAGCATGATTGCGATCAATGAAAGCGGGATTTCTCTGCCCAATGACCTGTCGCTGATCGGCTTTGACAATGTGGACTTCGCCCGCGCCAGCCACCCCGGCCTGACCATCGTGCGCCAGCCGATTCAGGAGATCGCCGCAAAGACGGTGGATGTGCTGTTGGCGCGGCTGAATGGCTCGTCGGATGTCCCTCCTCAGGAGGTCAGACTGAAGGCCCACATGATTATGGGGAAATCTGTAAAGTGTCTCCGCCCCTAAAAGAAAGCTGGGGCGGGGACGCTTGCAAACACAAAACCGAAACGTATCGGAAAATGAGGAGATGTTTCTCTCCGAATAGGCGGACGGCCTGCGTGCAACAAGATAAGCCATCTGTAAAACACGGGATAGGAGAGAGTTGATATGATATGAGTCGGAGACCAAATATTCTTGTGGTAGGAAGCTTTATGATGGACTTGACCGCCACCACAAACCGGGCGCCGCAGGCGGGAGAGACCGTGACAGGAATAAAATTTCAAACCGCACCCGGTGGAAAGGGGGCGAACCAGGCGGTGCAGTGCGCCCGGCTGGGCGCCCAGGTCACAATGGTGGGATGTGTGGGCGATGATACGTTCGGAACCTGCCTGCGGGAGACGGTGGCCAATGCCGGTGTGGATATTTCCCACGTAAAGGTAGATCCAACCGAGTGCTCTGGCGTGGGCCATATCCTGGTAGAGCGTACGTCATTGGGAGTGCAGAACCGAATTACCATATGTCCGGGCGCCAATTTACGTCTGACGGTGGACGATGTCCGCTGGCTGGAGACGGAGATTGGGCAGTACGATCTGGTGATGCTTCAGTTTGAGCTTCCGATGGCGGTGAACGAAGCGGTGGCCGGCTGGGCCAGCCGGGCCGCTGTGCCGGTGATGGTAAACCCGGCGCCGGCGGCCCCAATCTCCCCTGAACTGTGCTCCTGCACGACCTATCTCACCCCCAATGAGACGGAAGCTGCCCTCCTCAGCGGAGTACAGGTCCGCAGCACAGAGGAAGGGATTGATGTGACGGACGCGGCCCAAAGCCTTCATACGCTGGGAGTCAAGAATTTGATCATCACGCTGGGGGCGCGGGGAGCGGCCCTGTGGGAGGACGGCGCAGAGGAGCTGCGCAATATTCCCTGCATTCAGGCGCCTCAGGTAGCCGACCCCACCGCGGCAGGAGATTCTTTTGTGGCAGCCTTTTCCGTGGGGGTCTGTACTGGCCTGGCGTTTCGCGAGGCGGCGGTGTTTGCCAGTTATACGGCGGCGCTGACGGTCTCCAAGGCGGGGGCCATCCCCAGTCTGCCGGATCTCCAGGCCGTGGCGGCATTTATGGAGGAGCGGGGAGCAGAGCCCGCCCTGCGGGAAAAGATCAATCAGATGCAGCAGGCTCAGGACAGCGGTGCGAGGAGATATTTATATGTGGGATGAGGATTATAAAGAGGCGGTCAGCCAGTTCCTGAACAGTGTGGACCGGGAATTGAATGCCTTTCTGCACGCCAGAAAAGCAGAGGAGTATGAGCCGGCCGTTCAGTTGATTATAAACGCGCAGGATAGAGGAAGCCGGCTCCATATCACCGGCATCGGAAAACCGGGACACGTTTCCACATATATGGCCTCCCTGTTTTCTTCGACCGGGAACCCCTGCTATTTTCTCCATGGAACCGAGGCCGTACACGGCTCCTGCGGTCAGCTGGTGGCCGGGGATGTGGTCATCTGTATTTCCAACTCCGGGGAGACTGGCGAGCTCAAGGCCACGGTCGAGGCCGTGAAAAACAATGGCTGCAAAGTGATTGGCGTGTCCGGGCATCCGGAGAGCTGGCTGGCCAGAGAGAGCGATGTGTTTTTGTTCGCCGGGGTGAACGAGGAGGGCGGGCCCCTGAACCGGGCGCCGAGAAACTCGATCCTGGCTGAAATCCTCACGCTTCAGGCCCTGTCGGTGGCTTTGCAGGCCCGCCGGGGCTGGACACCGGAGCAATATGTGCGCTGTCATCCGGGCGGCGCGTTGGGAAAGCTCCGGGAGGAGGAAAAGACGGCGGTTGGAACGGCGGAGCCCGGCCGGACCGGGCTCCGGGACAAGGAGGGAGCGCGTTGTTAAAAGGAAATTTGATCCATCCGGAACTGATGGCGGCCCTCTCCCAGTGCGGCCATGGCGATAAGGTGCTGATTGCCGACGGAAATTACCCGCTGGCTTCCCGGAGTGGAGACGCCAGGAAGATCTATCTGGGGCTGACGCCAGGGCTCCCCGATGTGCCCACCGTGCTGAAGGCGCTGCAAAGCGTGGTAGCCATTGAGCGGGCAGAGGTGATGCAGCCGGAGGATGGGAGTACCCCGGAGATCTTTGGGGAGTTCCAACAGGCGCTTGGGGGAGAAGAGCTGCACAGGCTGGACCGTTTCCTCTTTTACGAGACCTGCTGCCAGCCCGAGGTGCGGGTGGCAATTTCCACCGGCGAGCGGCGGCAGTATGCCAACCTGCTGTTGACGGTCGGGGCCTTGTAAGAAGCGGCAGGCCGGGTTATAAAATCCAACCGCCAAGAGGGACGCCCGACTGAGGGGGCGTCCCTCTTGGTCAACAGCGCTGCATCCCCCTATCTCTGCGATCCACATGGCGGCGTTCCGTGCTGTCGGACAATATGGGCCAATATGGGCAACGGACGGCCCGCCTCCCTGCTTGGGGAGGCGGGCCGTCCGCTTTTTTCAGAGATACAAGTCTCCTGCTATGAAGTTTGTACCTCGCTCCGTGGGAGCAATGGGATCAAGAGGCGTTGAACGCGTCGCGGACCAGCTCGTTGAAGGTACGCATGGAGATAAAGCCTTCCCAATCCTCGCTGGTGTGCTGGGTGTTGCGCCACACGTAGGAGTGGCTGTTGG
>ERZ1643250.1638-NODE-1638-length-18457-cov-5.384632_pt1 | contig 18457 bp, 15 predicted proteins | sample MGYA00579262_ERZ1643250 | MGnify/ENA primary metagenome ERZ1643250 (study PRJEB29033, sample SAMEA4952265) | chicken gut metagenome | biome: Broiler Chicken; feature: Gastrointestinal Tract; material: Caecum | place: Ireland | collected 2018 | study: Broiler... | reverse complement strand
CGATGTGCAACGCGGGCCATTGCCAGATACATGCCGACCTCGGTGCACTCGCCCTCGAAGTTAGCGCGCAGGTCCTTCTTGATATCTTCCGGTACATCTGCTGCAACGCCGACAACATGCTCAGCAGCCCAGGTCATCTCGCCGGTCTGTGCAACAAACTTGTCAGCCGGAGCATGGCAGATCGGGCACTCAGCCGGAGCTGCGTCGCCTTCATAAACATAACCACAAACAGAGCATACGAACTTCATAACAAATTCCTCCTGGTTAATAATGATGTCTTAGGTTAAAAATTGATCTAATGTAACACGGTAAAGCTCGTCTCGGATCATCGTGTTGATGGATCCAAAGACCTTTCGGAAATTGCAGATACTTTTGGACTGCACACGTGTGCATTCAAACTCATTGCAAAGGCAATGGTTGATCGTGATCGGTCCGTCGATGCACTCGATGATTGCGCCCATGCTGACCTCAGCCGGGTTTTGCGCGAGTTCATAGCCGCCGTTTGCACCTTTATAGGAACGAACCATGCCGGCTTGAATGAGCTTGCGCAGGATTTTGAGCGCGAACCGCAATGTGACGCCGGTCCGTTCGGAGATCTCCTTCGCGCCGAGCTTGCCACCGCATTCTGCAAGACAAAACGCAACACGGATTGCATAGTCTGCCTCGTGCGTGATACGCATCCTCAAGCACCTCTTTCTTTTGTTTACAACGTTAGTATACATTCATTTTGAATAAAAGTCAACCGCATTTTCCCGTTTTTTTCAACAATAAAACATGTTTTATTTTCCAATTTTTTAGGTCATTTTTTGCAGGCATTTTCCTTGACTTCTCCCCATCTTTGTACTATACTATAATAGCTGTTGATAAAGCAGTATCAAATGTGAAGAAATGCGAGTGTGCTGGAACTGGTAGACAGGCACGTTTGAGGGGCGTGTGCTCATAAGGCGTACGGGTTCAAGTCCCGTCACTCGCACCACATTAAAAATGATCAACCACGCAGATGTGGCGGAATGGCAGACGCGCTAGCTTCAGGTGCTAGTGCTCGCAAGGGCGTGTGGGTTCAAGTCCCACCATCTGCACCAAAACGGACATCCACTTTGGATGTCCGTTTTTTGTTCTCAACGTTATGCACCAAACCGTATTCCGGCCTCAACAAATACGGCCCATCCGCATTTCGGATGGGCCGACTTGTCCCGCGAGGGATTATACCAGCTTATGTACCAATTCTTTAAACAGGTTTCCGCGCTCCATGAAATTCTTAAAGCAGTCAAACGACGCGCTGGCCGGGCTCATTATGACGATATCGCCCGGCTGCGCCACGGCATTGGCACAGCGCACGGCTGCTGCCAGGTCAGGCACGTCGATGATCTCCGGCTTTTCCGGACAATCAGCCTGCTCGACGCAGGCGCGGATCTTGGGCGCGGTCGCGCCGGTCAGGAGCAACGTTTTGACGTGGCGGCAGATCGGCACGCCCAGCACATCATACGGGATGTGCTTGTCGTAGCCGCCCGCGATCAAGATGAGCTTTTGGTCAAAGGATTCCAGGCCGGCGATGGTGCGCGTGGGGCTGGATGCAATCGAGTCGTTGTAGTACTTGACCCCCTCAAACTCGCGCACAAACTCGATCCGGTGCTCAACACCACCGAAAGTCTTGGCGACCTCGACAATATCATCATCTTGACATAGGCCCTGTACGATAGCCGCTGCCATCATGACATTATAAACGTTATGTGCACCTGGGATGCGGATATCCTTGGCATCCATAAGTGCGCGGTCCTTGCCCTGCTCGGCGATATAGATGACGCCGTCGCGCAGATATACGCCGTTTTCTGGCTTCACGATCTTACTGCACGTCAAAATCTGGTGCCCCGGCCCAATATCCAGGGTTCTGGTGACGGGGTCGTCCCCGTTGAGCACAAGGCGTTCGCCTGTCACCTGATGGGTATAGATACTGGTCTTGGCCTGGACATATTCGGCAAAATTCTTATGATAATCCAAGTGGTTGGGGGTTAAATTGGTGATCGCCGCGATCGACGGGCTGTAACGCATCCCCATGAGCTGGAAGGAGGACAGTTCAACGACCGCGAGGTCATCCGGCCGCATCCCCCGCACCTCGGGCAACAGTGGCTTCCCAATGTTACCGCCCAGGTGGCAGGTGTGTCCCGCGTGCTTCAAAAACTCATAGACCAGCGTTGTTGTCGTGGTCTTGCCGTCCGAGCCGGTGATGCCAATGATCTTGCACGGGCATACCCGGAAGAACAGCTCCATCTCGCTGGTCACCTCGCCGCCGCGCGCGCGGACCGCCTGCAAGGCTGGATGCTCAGGATGCAGGCCGGGTGTGCGGAATACGATGTCCTCATCCAGGCTGTCCAGATACCCGTCCCCGAGCACAGTCCGTGCGCCCAGTGCGGTCAGCTGGGCATACTGCGCGCCCAAGCCGTCTGCCGTCTTTTTGTCGTGCACCGTGACCGACAGGCCGGCCTGCCGCAAAAGGGTCACAAGCGGCATATTGCTCACGCCCGCGCCGATGACGGCGACACGCTTGTCGTGAATCTCCTGTAAATATTGATCGAGTGCTGTCATATTGAAACCTCTCCCCTCTGGTCTTTGTTTATTCTACTCTTTTCCTTGGCAAAATTCAAGTTTCCCCTGGGCATTTCTGCAATTTTGATTGACGAACCAGACTATTTTGTCGTATAATAGACAGCGTGAGTAATCCTGGCGGTCGCGTGCTGGCTTTGACTGGCATGAGGAAAGTCCGGGCTGCACAGGGCAAGGATAGCAGATAACGTCTGCCGGAGGCAACTCCAGGAATAGTGCAACAGAGAGATACCGCCGGGGAATCCCCGGTAAGGGTGGAAAGGCGAGGTAAGAGCTCACCACGCCCCATGGTAACATGGGGGGTCTGTAAACTCTATCCGCAGCAACATCGACAGGGACTATGGCCGGCCCGGCCCTCCCGACCGATGGCTTGAGGCGCGCGGCGACGCGCGTCCCAGATAGATGACCGTCCACGACAGAACCCGGCTTACGGATTGCTCACACCATAAAAAGGCACCTTTACGGTGCCTTTTTTGCGCTCTGTTTTTTTATAGCCGGGTCGATCGGTCCAGACGCGGGCTGCTGCCAGGCTAAGGAGGCAGGTGCCTGATGCCTGTCAGACCGGAGCTTCTAGTTGCGATGGGTGTCTGACGCGCATAATTTTCCTTTCGCGCGATATGGATGCAGAAACACACGCCGCAAAAGGCCGACCGATCTACAATTTCTTCGCGTTATTTTTCGCCTGCCGGCGATTCCAGCGCAGCATAAGAGGCGTCATCCACCGGCTCAAGCCATTCGTTTGCGGTCTCCTCGCCCGGAACCTCTACGGTAATATGGGAAAACCAACTGTCCGCCTTGGCGCCATGCCAGTGTTTAATCTCGGCCGGGATGGTGATGACCATGCCGGGTTCCAAGCTGACAGCCGGCTTGCCCGCCTCTTGATACCAACCGCTGCCCGCTGTACAGATGAGCAGCTGGCCGCCGCCGGACTTTGCGTGGTGGATGTGCCAATGATTGCGGCAACCCGGCTCAAAGGTGACATTCGCCAGAGAAACCGCGCATACTTTCGGGTCGGTCAAGGGATTCAGATAGGAATTGCCGATAAAATATTGGGCATATGCCGTGTTAGCCTGCCCTTGGCCAAAGCAATTCTGCCGGTCAAATTCTTTTTTGTCATGGACTCGCATAGGGACTTCCTTTCCATATAATAATTTACCGGGCTGTGCGCCGCGTGCGCTCAGCCCTCTGCCGCTTTACTGATGCAGGTAATCGCATTGAGACTGCGCGGATAACCGATATAGGGCAGGCATTGGGAGACCACACGCACCAGGAAGTCCTTGTCATTTCCAAGGTTCATGTTGCCCTTGGCATGCGCGATGAGCTGCGGCTCACAGCCGCCCTGCGCAGCCAGGAAGCAAAAGGTGATCATCTCGCGCTGCTTGAGATCCAGACCGCCGCGGGTATAATAGTCGCCAAAGCAATTGGCTGCCAGCCAACGGTTGATATGACCGTTTTTCCAAGCCTCTCGCATGCCCGCTCCAAAAATCTCCACCTGAGCAGCTGCCCCTTTTTCCAGGCGGTTCTCCATAGTGGTCGTCGCCTGCCCGGCCAGCGGCAGCGAAACCCCACGCGCTGTGAGGACTCTGTTGGTCTGCTCCAAGAAGGGCAGGACCCGGCCGATCCCAAGGTAATCCACCGCCTGATATACGGTCTCCTTGACCATGACCGGTGTTACACCGGCATCCAGTGCCCGGGGAAGAAGGTGAGCGAATACCTCTTTGCCCTGGCAACCCAGCAGGGTAGCCAAAATGGCCAGATGGCGTGTGACCTCGTCAAGCTGCTGTTCGGGTTCCTTGACGACCTCTTCGGCCGCAAAATACTGCAGCCGCTCCATAAATTCCGGGTCGGTCTCATACAGGGTCTTTTGATCTGACATATTTATTTCCTCCTTTGAGGCTTTGCGCCTCCCGGCTGTACGCCGGGAGTTTCAAAGCCAATCAGCAGATGATGCTCCTGTGAAGCGAAGGCGGGCGCGTCCGGTTTTTGAGCGGCTTTCTGGTCAGCCGCCCATACGCTGCCGGATCATGTTCTCCTCACAGCTAACGCTCTGACACACTGTCAGTATCTTCATTATAGGCTTGTCGGGATGCCGTGTCAACCTATCATGTAATGCCTATTTCGTATATAAAATCATGCTTAAAGCGTATAGATTGCCAAACAAAAAACCCGGATGCCATTGGCATCCGAGCGGATTCTCCTGTCTATATGCAAAAACGGACATCCAAAGTGGATGTCCGTTTTGGTGCAGATGGTGGGACTTGAACCCACACGCCCTTGCGAGCACTAGCACCTGAAGCTAGCGCGTCTGCCATTCCGCCACATCTGCGTGGTTGATCATTTTTAATGTGGTGCGAGTGACGGGACTTGAACCCGTACGCCTTATGAGCACACGCCCCTCAAACGTGCCTGTCTACCAGTTCCAGCACACTCGCGTCTGTTTTCGAGTCGCTTTCCTCGGCGACGTATTATATTATACGCGCTCTTACAAAATTTGTCAAGCGCTCAGATGAATTTTTTGACAGATTTCTTCTTTCCTTTTCCGGCAATCCCCTTATATCAATAGCGGAGGCTCCGATTTGACTTTGCGGCCTCCGCTATCTCGTGTTTACTGGATGCCAAGCGTTCAGTACGAACCTTGGATGACATCAGCTTCTTTGGTCGTATCCCCTATCCGTTTACCGGCCAAAAAATGCCGCGATCTCCTTCATCCGATCGGACTGCCGGACATGGAACGGGCAGCGGCTGTCGCAGTGCCCACAGGAGACACAGTCAGATGCGTGTTTTTCCAACTTGGCATAATGATCTTCTGCCATGGCATCGCCGATCTTGGCCAAATCATAATATTTGTTGAGCAGCCCAATGTTCAGTCCCGCCGGGCAGGGAGCGCAATGATTGCAGTACACACAAGTACCGGTGACATCCTTGGGGGTAAATGTCCCGAGGATCGAGTAGTCCCGCTCCTCTGCCGAGGCGTCCAGCCAGACCAGAGCTTCCTTCATATCCTGTAAGTTTCGGATCCCAGGCAGGACGGTCAGCACGCCCGGTTTATCCAGGGCATACTGAATGCATTGGACTTTGGTCAGCGCCTTTCCAAAGGGAGAGGTCTGATCATCCAGCAACTGCCCCGCAGAGAAGGGTTTCATAACAGAAATGCCAATCCCCTCTGCCTCGCAGCGGCGATAGAGTTCCATCCGCTCCCGGGCGCTGCCGATGCCGAACTCCCCATGTTGATAGTCATAGGCCGGATTGATGGAGAACATCAGCTGTTCTACCAGGCCGGTGTCCAAGATCTTTTGGGCCAGCTCCGGTGTATGAGAGCTGAGGCCGATATGCCGCACCACGCCAGCCCGTTTCAGTTCCAGCAGGTAGTCTAGCACGCCGTTCTCCTGGTACTCCTTCCAGTCCCGTTCCTCGTCCAGGCAGTGGATCATGCCAAAATCAATGTAATCGGTCTTCAGTTCTGTGAGCTGCCAATCCACTTGGCGTTTAACCGTGTCCAAGTCTGTCGTCCAGCCGTACTCGCCGCTGCCATAGTCGGCGCCAAAGTGGATCTGATAAAACAGATCCTGGCGCACAGAACCGAGCGCCGCTCCTACATAGGGAAAGGTCCTGGCCCCGGCAGTGGCGAAATCCAGATAGTTTACCCCATGTTCATAGGCGTACGTCAACGCGGTGGCGGCTTCCTTTTCTGTCGTATCAAAAATAGGGCCTGTGCCCACACCGATGACACTGATCTGATCCCCAGTCTTTGCGTGAACGCGATAGTTCATGTGATTTCCTCCTGTATAGAACGCCCTGCCATACGGCTTACGATGGCAGGGCCGTTTTAAATTGTTTGGCGGCTCAGACCTTTTCGGATAAGGCCCTGTGGCGCATAGCCGCTCGTGCCGTCAGCATCTTTCTTTGTTCTGCATATCTTAAATCGTCCGCTTTTTATCCCTATTGGCAGAAAATTACAAAAAGGCCCGCAGCATGTTCATCACAAAAGACTTTATAAGTTCATAAATAGAATAATGTGTGTACTCCACATGGGCCAGTTTCATGGCTTCCAGCTGCTTGTCTGTGTGAGACGTATAGGGATAAACCCCAAACAGGAAGGGGAAAAACGCATAGAGGAAATCTTGGATCTGATGCGCCGTCAGGCTGGGAAACGCGTTCTCCAGACAACAGGTAACGGCCTGCAGCGCCCCGGCATACGACCGTTTAAATGCCACCAGGTTTTCCAATCGGCTGTTTACTTCCATGTCATAGAGATTCATCGACATCAGTTTCAGCATACAGCTGCGTTTCTCCAAGGTGTGGGCCAGTGCGTCCGCAAATTCTGCAGCAGACTGTGGGGCATCCCGCTGGGCGATCGCATCCAGGTCCGCGCTCCACGCCTCATGTTCCCGCTGAAGCAGGGCCAGGAAGATCTCCTCCTTGGTCTGGAAATAGTTATAGATTGAGGTCCGGGTAAACGAGGTCTTGGCCCCAATGTCCCGGATTGTGATATCCCGGAACCCCATGGTTTCATAGAGCGCGGCGCAGGCGTCAATAATCTCTTCTTTCCTGGCGTTGGTCAACGCATCTGATCCCTTTGGCATGGTAGCCTCACATTCCCATGGCAGCCTTCGCCCACGCCGCAGCACCGCTGTTGACCAGCTTACCGCGCTTCCAGCTTGCCTTGGGGCAATGCTGCTGCAGGCTCTTTTCCGCCTTGCCGATGCCGCTGCCGCCCGAGGTGGCGAAGGGGATCACCGTTTTCCCAGAAAAGTCGTAGCTTTCCAGGAAAGTATCTACAATCCGCGGCTCCACATACCACCAAATCGGGAACCCGAGAAACACTGTGTCGTACTGCTCCATATTCGCCACCGGCTCTGCAATGGCGGGACGGCAGGCCGTGTCATTCATCTCAACGGTGCTGCGGCTTTTCTTGTCCGTCCAGTTCAGATCGGCGTCTGTGTAGGGCTCTGCCGGGCAGATCTCGTACAGGTCGGCCCCCACAGCTTCTGCAATCTCACGTGCCGCGCGGGCAGTCACGCCGCTGGCGGAAAAGTATGCAACCAATGTCTTGTTCATTTTGCTCTCTCCCTTTCGTTACAGTTCAATTCGTTCATATTCCCGGGTGCCAAGGCCGAGCGCCGCGGCGGCCTCGATGGTATGGATACCGTTGCGGCTATTGACACGCTCCATGAAGTGTTCTCTGCCCGGATCGTTGGATTGCACGACGAGGTCAATGCACGCCTGATCCAGAGCGACCGGGTCCAGGGATGCCAGCATCCCGATATCCTGCATGCAGGGATCTTCGGCGACCACACAGCAGTCGCAGTCAACCGACAGGTTTTTCATCACGTTGATATAGGCGATTTTGCCCCGAAAGTGCTCCGCCACGCACATAGCGGCATCTGCCATGGCCTCCGGGAACACGACGTTGTCCGCATGCATCTCCCACGTCTTGAACCGGTCGTCGGTCTTGCCCGCGGAGTGGATAAGCGCCTTGCCTTTGGCGCTGGCACAGCCAATCGCCAGCTGCTTGAGCGCGCCGCCGTAACCGCCTGCCGGGTGGCCCTTAAAGTGCGCCAGTACCAGCATGGAGTCATAATTTACAATATGTTTCCCCATGTGGTCTTCCTTGAGGATCTTGCCGTTGGGGATGGGCCATACGACGTCCGGTCCCTCAGCGTCCATCAGATCCACGTCAAAATATTGCGTCCAGCCGTGCTCCTCCAGCAGCTTTCTGTGGGACTCGGTGTGGTCCCGCACGCCGCCGGCTGCATCGCCGTAAGCGGTATTGCACTCCACAATGGTGCCGTGCACCGCCTCCACCATGGGGCGCCAAAACGCCGGACGCAAAAAGTTCTGGTTCCCCTTTTCTCCGGAATGAACCTTTACGGCTACCTTGCCAGGCAGTTCTACGCCCAAGGCTCGGTATAGCTCCACGACCTTCTCCGGGGTGATTTCCCGCGTAAAATAGACCTTTGCTTTCATCACAGTGGCCTCCTCTCGCCCGATGTCTCTTGTACCATTGATCTTTTTTCGCATTGACACAATGTCAGCATCTGTACTATACCACTGCGCTGACATCGTGTCAATATGAATCTCTATTTTTTTCAAAAAATTTGGCGGTGCGCAGGCCGGCTCCGCCGCCTGAAGCGGCTGCACGCGAAGCCATCCAGGTCAGCCGAAACCAATAAGCCGCGCCCCGCGCGGCCAGATCGCAGCCCGCTCTGCAAAGGAAAATCCCCCGGCAAACGCCAGGGGATTTGGTATCTGGAAAAAAGGCGGGGCTGACGCCAGACCTTTCGGCTCCGTCCATTTTTCTCTCATGTTGCTTCGCCCGCAAGCTACGGCATAAAGGGCCATTACAGTTCATTGATGGTATCTGTGATCGCTAGATGCCGTATCCGCTTAGACGGCGCGTAGGCCGCCAAAAAGGCTGCCCCCAAGTCAAATACCACAACCATACAGAGCAGCGGTATCGGTAAGCTCCACGTCGTGCCAAAATACGCTGTAATCAACCGCACATACAGATACCGGCTCAAAAGCAATCCGCCTGCACATCCCACCACAAGTCCAGAAACAGCGTACGTAAGCGCTTCCGCAGTGATCATGCGTGCGAGCTGGCTGCCATCCATCCCAACCGCCCGCATCGCGCCATACTGCCGGATACGGGCTGTTACGCTCATCGAAATACTGTTGATGATATGGAACAGCGTGATGATCGCGATAATTGCGAGAAAACTATATAACACAATCTGCGCAGCCAAGTAGGTCGCCGCATCCTCCTGGTTGCTCTGCCGTAAATCATCGAAAATGATATCGCTGCCAACCAGATTGTTGATTTGCTGGATCGTTTCATCGTCTGCATCAGCATCCAGCTGTATGCCTATCAGGCTGTAATTTGTCTGTCCTGTCAGCCATTCAAAGGTCTCAGCAGAGCAGATGACACTGTATTCACTGGGGTACACGCCGGAGGAGACCTCACAGGCAATGGTAACCTCCCTGCCGTCAACCTGGATCGTATCCCCAACCTGTAACGGATTGTCTTTGTTTCTGATCGTCATAACCTGTCCGCTGTCCCCATAGACGGCAGACAAATCCCCTTCGACTACGCTATCTGCTGTGCTGTCCAGCAAATAGTCTGTATAAGACATGAGATTAACATGGTCGATCCCTTCTCTGGAGGATGTGGCAGGGACATTTTCGAGGTATGCAATACCATAGGCATCTTCCACATGGGGAATTTCCTGAATTTCATTCAGCAGGTCAGGCTCCAGCAGAAGGGCATTTGCATACCCGTTCAAAGTAATATCCGGCTGCCATGACCGCAGGGACGGCACCAATTCACGAGCAAAATCAAGTCCCACAGAGAAGCAAAGAAACAGGATGATGCTCAGAGAAAAGCTGGCCGTCATAAGGAACCAGTTTTTCTTAGAAGCGGTTGCATGATGAACGCCTAATGTCCATTCGACTTTTCCAAAAATCAGTCTTGCTGTATGACATGTTGCAGGGATTGTCTCACTGTTACCAGAAACAGCCGCCATTGGGGAAACCTTTGCCGCACGCTTTGCAGGGGCCTGCGCCGCCAACAGCACCGTCACAAGGCCCACCACCGCACCGCTTATCAACCCAATCGGGCTGAGCGCAAAGACCGGCGTGCCCGCGAACTCGCCACCAATTCCGTAGCGCAGCAACGCACATAAGGCCCATGTGATGACTGTACCCAAAACAAGGCCGATCGGGATCGCCGTTTTGCACCAGTTGAGTGCCTCCAGCCTTACAAATCGGATCACTTGCCTGCGGCTCGCGCCGATACAGCGCATCATGCCAAAAAACTTCGTCCGCTGTGCCACCTGACTGTTCATACTGCCGGAGAGCATCAGCACCCCAGCCAGCAGCACAACAATGAACAAGGCCGCCGCAATCCCATAGATATTTTTTACGGACTTATTACTGCTTTGGCCGGCCAGCCCCATGATCGCTGTGTTTTCACGGATACTGCCCTCCGGCAAGTCATACTGCGCCCGTATTTCAGCGATGGCATCGGCCGCCTTTGCCGCGCTCTGGAATTGTATAAAATAGGCCGGTGTATAGTCCGAAACGCCATTTTCATCCATCAGCAATGCAAAAGCTTTTTCCGTCATATAGACGGCCACCAGGTAGGTCTGCCCTTCGTAGTATTCCTGGTCATCGGAGCCAAAACCGGATATGGTAAAATCCGCATCTCCCGCCGGTGTCTGCACGGTCACGGAATCGCCCAACTGCACATCCAGCGCAAGTTTGGCATTGGAACTGAGCACCACTTCCTGGTCATTCTGAGGGAAAACGCCTTCCTGCATGCCATTGGTCAACTGCGCCAGATAGATTTCGTCCGTGCCATACAGGGCCGCTTTCCGTCCCTCGACCGTATAGGGCTGGTCTGCATCCACGTTGAACACCGCTGACCCGCCAACGGCCGTGACGTCGGGACGACTGCCGATGTCTGCAGCAGCCTCTTCCGAGATATCGCTCACTTGGATGTGCCAACTGCCATGCCTTGCCTGCATGGCAGCCGTCTCGCCCCGGAGCGACATATCCGCGGCGCTAAACATGGTGGTCACAAGCAGCACAGAAATCATGATGCACAGGACCATCATCCGGTTTTGCCGCCTCCGTATCTTTGCCGAAATCGGGATCAGGCTCAAATAGCTTTTCATTCCCGGCACCTCCCGAAATCGGTCACCACGCCGTCTGACACCCGCAGGATGCGGTCCGCGGCCTGGGCAATGCTCTGGCTGTGGGTAATCATGATGATGGTCTGCTCATACATCCGGGAGGCTTCCTTCAGCAGGGCAATCACCTCACTGGTGTTCTGGGTATCCAGGTTTCCGGTCGGCTCGTCGGCCAAGATCAGGGCCGGGCGAGTGATCAGAGCACGTCCGATCGCCACGCGCTGCTGCTGGCCGCCGGAAAGCTGACTGGGCAGATGATGGCGGCGCTCTTTCAGGCCCAGCACGGCCAGCAGGCCCTCCAGGTATTCCCTATCGGGTTTCTGGTAGTCCAACAGCACCGAGAAGATGATATTCTGCTCCACCGTCAGCTCCGGGATCAGATTGAAGCTCTGAAAAATAAAGCCGATATTCCGGCGGCGGAACACCGTCAGGCTGCGCTCCTTCATCGAAAAAATATCCTTGCCGTCGATGAATACCTTGCCCGCCGTCGGCGTATCCAGAGCGCCGATCATGTTGAGCAGCGTACTTTTTCCGGAACCTGATTCGCCGACGACAACCACAAACTCACCTTTGGGAACTGAGAACGTGGCATGCTTCAAGGCATGGACGGCGGCCTCGCCTGTCCCATAGATTTTGGAGAGGTCCTGAACCTCTAGTAATTCCATATTGCGTAACACCTCTTTCTGTTTTGCTATAGAAAGAGTACCTCCTCAACCCTACTGTATTCTGACAAACATCCTACAATTTTGTAGGATTTAGAAAATTGACGGTAAAGGTCGTCCCCATCCCCAGCGTGCTGTCCACCTCAATCGTCCCATTATGCTTCTCTACAATGGCCTTTGCCAGCGGCAGGCCCAACCCGATGCCCTGCGAATCTTTTGAAAATCGGCTGCGGTAAAACCGCTTGAAGATGTGAAGCAGGTCCTCCGGGTGGATGCCGCTTCCGGTGTCGCTTACGGTGATCTGGACAACCGACGCAAATGCGCGCCATGCAATGCGGATCGTATCCCCGGATTTGGTATGGTCAAAGGCGTTTTTCACCAGATTGCTGATTGCCTCGACCATCCAGGTCCGGTCGCAGACGAGGGTGACTTGCTCATTCCCCGAGAGGATGAGCGTTTTTCCCTGCTGCCGGGCCTGGCAGGCAAAATGCCGCTCAATATATGCCATCATATCCGCAACCTTTTGGGGCGATTTCTCCAATGTGATCGTCCCTGCATCCAATTTCGTGATTTTCAAAAGGCTTTGGACAAGGTTTTCGATCCGGTCCAGTTCCTGTTCGGTGAGGTCGGTAAATTCTTTGAGTTCCGGATTCCCATGCACCTCCTGCTGCAACAGGCCGTTATAGATATTGAGTGCGGCCAGCGGTGTCTTCAGCTGATGGGAGATATCCGAGATGGTATCTTTCAGAAAGGTTTTGGCGCGTCCCTCGTTCTCGGCATGGGCATTCAAGATCCCTGCCAGACAATTGACCTCGTGAAACAGACGGTATATGTCGCCTTCCTCATCGCACGCAATGCGGGCATTTCGGTCTCCGGCGATATATGCGTGGATTTGTCCAATGGCTTTATTTATAGTCCTGCTCTGCTCTCGAAAGTAGCAATACAGGGCGGCGAAAACAGCCAGCGCCATCAGTACGGCGGCCAAAGCCACAGAAATGGCGGCACCCGGGCGCCTGAGGCAGATCAAGGACACAGATACTATGGTGAAAATCGCCACTGCCAACAGCACGCACAGGAAAAGATGCCTGATTTTTCGATCGGCCAGGATTTTCATGATGCGCCTCGGTCGGTTGTGCTCCATTTGTATCCCATGCGGCGGATGGTCACAATCTTTTTGGGGCTGGCAGGATGATCTTCCACCTTTGTGCGAAGCCTCCGGATGTACACGGTCAGCGTGCTGTTATCGATATATTTCTCGTCACAATCCCAAAGCTGACCCAAAATCTGTTCCGGTGAAAGCACGATATTGGGGTTTTGCATGAACAGGCAAAGCAGCTTGTATTCGCTGGCCGTCAAGTCCAGCGGCACTCCATCTTTGGTGACCTCCTGCCTGAGAAGCTGTACCCGTATGCCATTGGATTTGAGCTCTGGTTCGGCCTGTGTTTGGTCGAAGTTTCCACTGCGGCGCAGCAAGGCATTGACCCTGGAAAGGAAGACCGCCAGCTTGAAGGGCTTGGTGATATAATCGTCTCCTCCAATGTCCAGTCCCATAATCACATCCGTCTCCTCGTCTGCGGCAGTCAAAAACATGATCGGTACGCTCGAGGATGCCCGGATCTTCCGGCACAGGTCAAAACCGGAGCCATCCGGCAATGTCACATCCAAAATCACCAGATCATAGCGGCCGTTCATCCAACGCTGTTCAGCTTCTGCACAGGTGCGGGCAATTGTCAATTCATAGCCTTGCTTTTTGATCGCAAAGGACAGGCCATTGACTAAACTCAAATCGTCTTCCACAAAAAAAATATGCTTCATCTGTTGTCACCATCCTCATCGTCCCTGCTTTTTCGCCCTTGTACCGCTCGGTTGGGCGCTTTCGGGGGCTCATTTTCTGCCGCAGCCAGGATACGGCGGACATCGCTATACTTGCAAAATCTCCCCGCCTCGTCCGCGCGGTCTGGGACAGGGCATCCATGCACATGAAAAATACAGCCGTTCCTTACACAATTCAGAATGACGGGCCGGATTGCAGGGGGCGCGCTGTCACTGGCTCTATTATACTATGGCCGGCCGGTTTTCGGAACAGATGATTTGCAGACCTGTCTGGAAATGGCCGCTATTTCGGTAATGTGTCCACTTCCCCTTTCCAGGCCGTCGTGCGCAGCAAAGATACGGTTACAACTTGGCGCCTGCCATGGCGGCCATTTTGCTTTCTTTGTGCGCCTATTTCATGCGCTTCCGGTTGACATGTAACCGGTCAGAATGCTAAAATGATATCAGTGAAAACTTCGTACCACGAAATGGCTGTAAATGTGTCGTCCATGGATCGGAACTTTGATCCAGGCGGCCTACGCAGGCAATCTCTTAAAGGCCAGCCGGAGCTGTTATTTATTTACTTCACTCCAGCTTTTTTATGCCTGCGTTTCATCCTGCCGGTCATCCGCTGATACAGGATCGTCTGCTCCCTGCTGTCCTGTCTCGGCACAGATGGCTCCGGCTGCGGCCTATATGGCAGCCGCGCGCATGGGCATTGCGCGCCTCATCCATGTTTATAATTTTATCAGCCATATTTGTAAGATCGAGCGACGCCGGGATCGCTCTTAAAAAATTACTTTTGGAGACGGATCTGACTATGCCGGGCAGTAAAATATCTATCTCTCGCAAAGCTGTGTCACGACATTCCCAATATCGCATCCAGCTCAAGAAAATAAAAAGTGTCGAATACTGTCGAATTTTAGCGATAAATATCGTATTTTCTGATTTTAGATTTATCATCTTCTTAAATCTTTTGATTTAGGAGGATATTGACTATGACTACGATTCAAGATGCTTTGCGGCCCTTTGGTATCACAAGGTGCTACAGGGGATTTAAGCACACCATATTCGCCATCCATCTTGTTCTCACGGATGAGGCTCGATTGGACGCGGTGACCAAAAATATTTATATGGAAACTGCGTCTTTTTTTGAATGCGAGTGGACTGCCGTAGAACGCAATATTCGAACGGTTGCTTCAAGGGCTTGGCGGGTCAATCCCGATTTGCTATGCCAGATGGCTGGATACCCTTTGGCGGCTACCCCGACGGCTTCTGAGTTTATTGAGATTGTGTCTTCGTACATCATTCGCACATATCCGCTACCGCTCCCTCCCCTGTCCTTTATTCAGTTCTAAGTCTCCCAACTTTCCCATGGTTCGATTGCTGCTTGAACCTGTTCCGTTGATAAAGCGTGTCCAACTTGGACACGCTTTATTTTCCCGCTGCAGCCGTTTGATTGCCCGGCTGTGGGATCCAAACCTGCGGACGTTGGCTGCGCCGGCCATATCGCCTGTCAAGAAATATTCTTCGCATACCCATTGGCCGCCGCTCCCCCTGCATGGCTGCCCCACCTCCGCCCGATCGCGTCCGGCCTTTGCAGGACAAAACTCCGGCACAGTACAATATGAACAACACGTTTACAATCGGAGGTTCACCATGAACGGAAAACAGATCACCACGCAGCAGCTTACCACATTCGCCAGGCATCTGCGCCAGGCCGAGCACAGCCCCGGTACCATTGAGAACTACCTGCGCCATGTGCGCACCTTTGCCGCATGGCTGGCCGGCAAGCCGGTGACCGAAGAGGCCGCTGCAGCGTGGAAAAAACACCTGCTTGACAAGGGCTACTGCCCCAACACCATCAACGCTATGCTGGTCGGGCTGAACCGCTTCTTTGACTTTGTGGGCTGGAAGAAGTATCAGGTCAAGGCCCTGCGCCTCCAGCGGCGTTTGTTTCGGGAGGATAGCCGGGAGCTGACCCGCGCCGAGTATGACCGCCTGATCGCCGCCGCCCGCGCCATGGGTCGGGAGCGTCTGGCCCTGCTCATGGAGGCCATCTGCGCCACCGGCATCCGCGTCAGCGAAGTGCCGTACCTTACCGTAGAGGCCGTGGAGCGCGGCAAGGCCGAGATCTCCCTCAAGGGCAAGATCCGTACCATCCTGATCCCCGGCAAGCTGCGAAAAAAGCTGCTGAAATTCGCCCGCAAAAACAAAACCGCCTCCGGTGAGATTTTTCTCACAAGAAGCGGCAAAGGGCTGTCCAGGAAGCAGATTTGGGCGGAGATGAAAGCAATCTGCGCCGCGGCAAGGGTCGCGCCCTCCAAGGTGTTCCCGCACACTCTCAGGCACCTGTTTGCCCGGACCTTCTACGGGTCTGCCGGGACGTGGCCAAGCTGGCCGATCTTCTGGGCCACAGCAGCATCGAAACCACCCGCATCTACCTCATCTCCACCGGAGCCGAGCATGCAAGGGCGCTGGAACGGCTGGGGCTGGTCGGATAAAACAAATTAAACAGATTGTCTATTATAAACCGAAGGACCTTGCCAAAAAAGGTGAACGGGCAAAAGAAAATCGCCTCCTGCACGAAATGAGACGATTAAAATGGGCGCACGAACTAGAGCCAAACCAACATTTCATGTATTTGGCCTGTTTAGCTATGCCCAAACCCGGTTCATCGCTTGCGTTTCAAGGAATTCCATGCTACAATAAATTTGCATAATTATGTACGCTACGGGGGCATTTTCTGTTGAATTAGGACACTTTGTTTAATTTGTCATTGGCAAAGCAAGGACTGGAGGTAAGCCATATCGTGGCACAGACGACAGAAGGGCATCCCCTCGAAGGCATCGGATCAGATTTTCCCTCCCTCACCTGGGATCAGGTGGACGCCTATCTGGATGACCTGCGGGAACGGGGACGCACGCCCGAAACGATCAAGATATATCGAAGTAACTTGCAGCTGCTATTTGAGGCATTGCCCGAAAACGGGCGGCTCGACCACAAGACGCTGGCCCGCTGGCGAAATGCCATGTTGGAACAGGGCTATACCCCGCGTACGGTCAATGTACGGCTCGCCTCAGCGAACGGCTTTTTCGACTATCTCGGCCTGCGGGACTATCAGCTTCCGGTACAGCTAAAACCGGCAAAGGATGACATGCAGCCTGAACTAACACGCGATGAATATCTGCGCCTGCTTTCTGCCGCACGGGCACTGGACAAGGAGCGCACATACTTCATGGTAAAAGTCTTTGCCGTTCTCGGATTGACGCTCCATGACCTGCCGAACTTCACGGTGGAAGCCGTTGAAAAAGGCGTATTTACAACGAGCGCCAATCATTCCCAGCAAACCATCCGCATTCCAAGCTGCCTGCGGGCAGAACTGCTGGGCTACCTCCAGCGGGAGGGCGTACAGAGCGGACCGGTGTTCCGCACACGGAACGGTAAGTCCGTCAGCCGTACTGCGGTGACCGGCTATATCCAGCAGTTATCCAGAGACGCGCGGGTCGCGCCGGAGAAGTGCACTCCCCGCTGTCTGCGGAAACTATGTCAATCTACGCGGGCGCGTGTCGTGCAGCGTATCTCCCTGTTGGTTGAGCAGGCCTTGGACCAGCTTCTGGAACAGGAACAAATTATCATCGGCTGGGAGGCGTGCGGCCATGGCAAATGATGGGCCATTCCCGTTGCGCCTGTCAAAGAGAACGCACATCCGCGCTATCCATCAGATCCGCATTTTTGGAACGGATCAGCCTTGGGGGATTCCCCATAAACACAAGCAGAGCCTGCTCCCGATAACATATCGGGTCGCAGGCTCTGCATTTTTGTCTATCTGGCTCTTTGTCCGGCGCTATTTTCAGGTCTGCTTTATCAGCCAGTTTTTCTCTCTTTCAAAACTTTTTATACGAGCAAATTCACAAACAGGCCCGCGATCAGGGAGAAAAACACAACAAAGGCGATATATAAAACGAATCGCCGCATTCCCAGCACAATTTTCAGGGCGCCGAGGTTGGTGATTTTCGTGGCAGGGCCTGTCAGCATAAAGGACGCTGCGCTCCCCACGCTCATGCCATCCCACAGCCATTGCTGCAAAAGCGGAATGGTCCCGCCGCCGCAGGCATACAAAGGGACACCGATGGTAGCAGCCATCAGTACGCCCAGCGCCTCGTTGCCGCCGAACAGGGCTGTCATGGCCTGGGCCGGCACATACCGCTGGAACAGGGCCGAGAGCAGGATGCCAATCAGAAAATAGATCCCGGTTGCTTTTACATTCCGCCCCAGGTTTTTCAGATACCGTATCAGTAGATTTGGGTCGATGTCCCGGCATTTTGGCGCATCGAAGCCCGAGAAATCAAAGAATGGCGTGTTCCGGTATCGAAAATGCAGTAGCAGTCCGGCTGTGATCCCGCAGAGAAAACAGGAGAGAATGCGCACCGTCAGGACGGTCCCGCCCAACGCCGCGCTGTAAACGATGAGCTGGGGATTTAGGAGGATGGAACTCATCATAAACGCTGCCAACCAACTGTCTTTCATCCCGCTTTTGGAAAAAGAAGCGGCAATGGGGATCGTGCCATACATACACAAGGGGGAGGCGATCCCCAAAGCACTGGCGGCTGCAATCCCCAAAACGCCCAACCTTTTTCCTTGGAGAGCGCGGAAAGCACGGTGGATAGAGTCCTTGGCAAAGACGGAAAC
>ERZ1643250.1635-NODE-1635-length-18475-cov-7.226439_pt1 | contig 18475 bp, 13 predicted proteins | sample MGYA00579262_ERZ1643250 | MGnify/ENA primary metagenome ERZ1643250 (study PRJEB29033, sample SAMEA4952265) | chicken gut metagenome | biome: Broiler Chicken; feature: Gastrointestinal Tract; material: Caecum | place: Ireland | collected 2018 | study: Broiler... | reverse complement strand
AAATTCGCAAGGTGTCTTGCATCCGTACATCACGACTTCAAATGTATATTGGGGGTGTTTCAATTTAGAGCACGTTAAAGAAATGCCTTTTACCAAAGACGAGTTTGCAAAATGTTCTATTGTTCCTGGAGACCTTCTGGTCTGTGAAGGTGGCGACGTCGGACGGGCAGCGATATGGGAAAAAGATATTCCCATGTGCATACAAAACCATATACACCGGTTACGTGCATATCATCCCGTGTGTACTGCGTTTTATTATTTTGCTTTCTACGCCTATAAAAGCATTGGTTTAATAGGTGGCAAAGGTATTGGGATTCAGGGATTGTCAAGCGGTGCTCTTGGCAAACTAATTTTTCCGCTACCTTCGTTGACTGAACAGGAACGCATAGTCAAACAAGTTGAAATGATATTAGAGAAATTAAAAGACGAGGTTTAATCCTCGTCTTTTAATTGTTTACAGATGGTATTATACCATTCAACTATTCGGATCTGCTCGTTCAATGGCGGTATTGGCATTAAAGCCGCATTACCTCTTATGCTGCCGATACATGGCATTTTTACCCCATAGGCACCAGCCATAGCATAATCCACAAAATATGGGCTCATAAGATATATTTGCGCATATTGAGCCGTGATATACTGTCCGAAATCAAATGCTAATATTTCCGTAGTACAGTAACCGTCATCATCCGCAACAATTACCTTGTTTAGGTAAGGGCGCAGTTTGCTATAAAGAACATTCCCTTTGTAAAAGCTATGTTTATCACTTTTGGATTGCGTTTCGCGCATAGCTTTCTTTTGTAACAACCTACCAGAATCTTTCTCGATATCTTCCAAATCAAGCACCCAGCTTGATGGATCAATTTGACTTGCTGTTATCGTATCACTTTTAGAAAAATCTATAATGTATCCCAACCTAATCCACGCCCAATTTTCTGGCAACTCAAAAGGCATTTCATCACTGATATTTGTGACAGTTTCGCCAACCTTCTCATAATAACAGTTATCATCACCTTTGTAGATGTAACTGTCCACATATTTTTTGCCGAGTTTAGCTTTCTTTTCGGCTCTAATACGCTCTAAAAGTACGCTCGCAGGCTCATCATTCGGATCCTGCGGAATAAGCTTCCCTTGAATGGCATACTGCAAAATAGATTTCTTGAGTTTGTCGTAAATTTCATCATCTAACTTTGTAGCTTGTTGCTCCAATTTATCGTATTCGGCAATTAAGGGCTCAAATTTTTTTATTTCGTTTACAATACGTATCTGTTCCGCAAGGGGAGGCAAAGGTACGAGCATTGAAGACAATTTGGAAGAATTTAATGTCGCTCCTTTAATTGCATCCGTTGTTTCAACATATTCGACAATCAGTGAAAGTGTATTGAATAAAAAGTTTCGTGTCGTATCTTTATCCGCTATGATTGGAAAAACAGAGATAATAGCCTCATTATGTACAGCGTCGACTCCTAAAATAGATGTCCTTCCTACTGTCAGTTTGAAACTCATTAAAAGAGTCCCTTGTGGAACAAGTTTGCCTGCAAATTTTTCTTTTAACGCTACGGCACTGATTTTTTCTTTTGTAGAAGATACTATGGATCTTTCTTGAAGATCTGATATAGCAAACCAAGGATATCTACCATTGCTCCAAAATTTATCAGTATGTCTGTCTGGCGTTTTACCAAGCTCAAAAGATACAATCTGCGAAAACCTAGCCCACGCCCAACTATCGGGTATTTCAAAGGGTAAATCATTGGTAATATCTTTAACTTCCGAGCCCACCTTCTCATAATAGCGATTATCACAAATAAGCAACAAGTAAAAGCCTTGTGAATCTGTTCGTAATTGCCAAGGTTGGCGACAAAATAAAAGCATTCAAAAGATTTTGAATAGTATAAGTTTGGAAACTAATGGAAAAGCGGAATTCGTTTGTGCGAACTCCGCGTTTGATTTACACCGAATATAAACCGTTTCAATCCATATTTGATTTTTTATTATGTCCATTTGAGTGCTCATACCCCACTAATAACCTTTGCACTCCCGATCTTTTTGATATAGTATCCCAACTTTTATTCTTAAATTCATAATCTTCTTTAAAAACCTCAAACAGATTATAATTATACGGCTTATAGCATATACGCGTTTTATCCAATGATAATTTCAACATCCTTTGCAACGATTTGTCTGTTTCAAATAAAAACTGAAATTCCGTAATGGACATTCTCCCTTCAACATAATCCAGAATTGGTTGAAAACCTTTTTTCATGTAAAACTCCCGTATTTTTTGCGTTTTACGACATCGAAAGCAATTTGGATGCTTCGTTGTCAGACGCCTTTATTTGGTGGCAACGTGTTTATGCATAGTTACAAAATGATTGTAATACGACATGACGCTACTGTCAATATGCTTTGGAAAAAGTTTGCCGTTTGAAAACTTGAAAGAAACGCTGCAACAAAAAGCCTTAGCCAAAACGCCGTGCAAAACGTTGAAACAAATGGCGAAAAACAAAAATGCCCTGTTTCTCACTGTGGGACGTTTTTGAGAACACATCAACGACAAACATAAAACTTTACAACAAAAAACACTCCAAAGGTCAGGGTGTTTATTGAGAAAAGCCCGACGGAAGATAATTTAAGTCTAAATTTTTGGACGTGTTTTTCTCACTACCACGAGAAAGTCGCTACTTTAAGGAATGCTTTTTTGATATTACTCATAGCGAAAGAAAAAAGCACTCCTCTTTGTTGGAGTGCTTTTGGCGGAGATGCCCCACAGCTCCCAAAAAAACGTCCCTTGTGTTAAGGGGCTTTTTTTCTGGAGATGAAACACAGCGGAAGAAAAAAGCACTCCTCTTTATTGGGAGTGCTTTTTTCTGGAGCTGATAACCAGATTCGAACTGGTGACCTCGTCCTTACCAAGGACGTGCTCTACCTCCTGAGCCATATCAGCAAAATATTGAGGGCGACGTGCGGTAAAGTCCGCATCGCACCACGTTTAGCCTTTCAATGATACCAATTTTGCCTGCAAAAGTCAATCGTTTGAGGTAAAAAAGCCTGTACAAATTTGTTTTTTCGACTTTGAAGCAAATTACACGCACCTTGACGGCACAATTTTACCGCCTGATTTTTGCAAAGTGCAACGGTTGCGTTGAAAGAGCAAAAATTTTGCAACGCATTGAAATTTTCAATGTTGTGTTTGCCAAACACCGTTGACAATAAACACAGTATTTTGTATAATTAGCGTACAGACAAAGGGGAAATTTTCGCCTGCACAAATGGAGGACAATGAAAGTTTATTGTTACCCTGACATTTGAGGCAAATTTCGCAAAAATTTTTGCGGTTTTACTGCAAAAGGTGGACAGAAAAGTTTTTTTGGTATTGAAAAAGTTTTTAAGGTAATACTATTACCAACGGAGGAATTATGAGAAAGATAGCAGAAAAAGTTGCCATTGTGGCGCAAATTTGCATTACACTTATTTTTGTGCTTATTTCCATACTGTACATTACCGGCGTTATCGGAATCGCACAGGGAAACAACAGCGTTGTTATTGTGCTTATGTGTGTGCTTGCAGGAGTGTACGTGGCGTTGTCGGCGTACATTTTGTACATGAACTTCTCCGAAAGGGAAAACATCAAGGACATTTTGCTGTTTTGCGACAACGAAAGTGCAACTCGCACCAACATTAAAGTGATAAACAACATTGTGAAAGGCTGCACCAAAGAAGTGGAAGGCGTGGTTGTACGCAAAGTTAGGGTGCGTTCCGACGAAAAGGGCGGTTTTGTAGCCATTGTTTCGGTGAAAGTTTCCGCCGAAAACGTTGCTCCCGCCATCAACAAACTGCGTTGCCTGCTTGCAGACAGTTTCAAAAACACATTGGGATTGGTGTTCAACACCATCAATTTCAACATTGAAAAACTCAACGGAAAGTACGCTCCCAACGTGAAAGAGGCGGAAAAATCTGCAGAAAAATTGCAAGAAAGCCAAAAGGCGGCGGAAGAAAGTTACAGCAAACCTTTGGAAAAACCTGCAACGGAAACAGACGCCGCAACGGTAGCAAGCGATGTTGAAGAAAACACCCAACCCGTCCAAGAGGCAGAACCTGTCGAAACGCCTGCACCTGCTACTGAGGAAGAAACTACCCAACCTGTACAGCAGACGGAAGAAAAAGAGGACGATTTGGTACAATAATTTTGATACGGTCAAAAAAAAACGGGCACAATGTGTCCGTTTTTTTTGTTGCATTTTACGCAAAAGGGCAAGTCTTCGGTGTCAAATCTTTGCAGGCACAGATGTTTTTGCAAAGTTGCGTAAAGAAAATTGCTAAAACAAAGTTTTGGCGATTCCGTTTGCAATTGCCGACACATTTTGCCATTTTGCAGTTTTTTGTTTTCGATACTTTTTATTTGCAGTGTTGTAACGTGTTTTCACCTGCCGTTTTTTTATCAAGCGGTTTCATCCCTTTGCTGTTCCGTGAAAAGGTGTGCGTTTGCAAACTGTGTTGCAACTTGCCTGATTACACCGTCACCCGTTACACTTTGCATTGCGCTTATCACGGAAATAATCGGAAAGAATGTCGGAACACTGTTTTTGCAAAATGCCCCCCTGCAAAAACAATTCGTGATTTAATGTCTTTCCCACCATTTCCGCCACGGCAACGCATCCTTTGCCTTCCACGTCGTAAGCGCCAAAATACAAATTGCTTATTCGGGCATTGAAACACGCCCCCAAACACATCACGCAAGGTTCCAGCGTTACGTAGAGGTCGCATCCCGACAGACGCCAATCGCCCAACTTCCTGCATGCACGGGATATTGCCACAAGTTCGGCATGCTCGGTGGCGTTTTTGGAGGCGTTGCGTGTATTGTGAGCACGGGCAATAATTTTGCCATCCTTTACCACCACTGCGCCTATCGGCACTTCGTCGTGCTTTCGGGAAATTTCCGCCTGACGCAATGCCGCTTTCATAAATTTTTCCTGCATCATATCTTAACCTTGCCGTTTATTTCCTTAATCATTGTTTCGTCCACCTTTTGCACACGGCGGTCGTAGGTCAGAAGTCCGTTTACCTCGTCCTCTACGTCGGAAACCTGCGTGTACACGCATGCCGAAAGCCCCTTTGGAATGTTGGCAATTACATCCTCTTCGTACAACTGTTTGAGTCCGTCGTTAAAAGCCTGCCTGTCGGGGAAAATTTTGTAACTGTAGGTGTGGTCGGGATTGAAACTGTGTTCCATATCCTTGTAGGTGTATCCGCCAAATTCAGTAAGCGCCGTTACACGTTTGCCGTCGTTTTTGAAAAGCACCTTTTTGAAATAGACGTGCAAACTCTGAAAATCTCCACCGCCTTGGTCGTGCCAACCGCTGGCGTGGTCGATGTGGCGTGTAGAGTCAAACTGTCGGGTCAGTTCCGCCACTTTGTTGGCTTCAAACTGCCCCCAACCTTCGTTGAAAGGAACCCACGTGGAAATGCAGGTGCAGTTGTACAGTTGATTGAGCATTTCGCCGTACTCTTTGATGTACATGTTGCGACTTTCGTCGCTTTGCCGTGAAAACAGCCGATAACTGTCGTCCTTTATCTTGTTGACCCCCAAGAAAGGCAACACCATTGTTATCAACTTGTGCTGACGAGTACCTCCGCTGGGCATATCCTGCCAAACCAACATTCCCAATCGGTCGCAATGGTAGTACCAACGCATAGGTTCCACCTTTATGTGCTTGCGCAACATGTTGAAACCCAACTTTTTCATTTGAGTAATGTCGAAAATCATGGCTTCGTCGGTGGGGGCGGTGTACAAACCGTCGCTCCAATAGCCTTGATCCAACAATCCGTTGTGAAAATAGGGCTTGTTGTTAAGCATAAGACGCAACACTCCGTCGACGTTTTTGACAGAAAACTTGCGCATACCGAAGTAACTTTCCACCATGTCCCTGCGTGAAACGATTTTCAGGTCGTACAAATAGGGGTCTTCCGGCGACCAAGCGTGAAACCTCGCATCGGGAAATTGCACTGTAACAAACTTTTTGCCGTCGGCTTTGCACAATTCCTCGCCGTTTTTGCACACGATTACCGTTATCGGTTCGTCAAAGTTGCAATCCGCTTCCACCGTTACGCTTGCCCTGTCGAAGTTGGGGGTGATGCGAACAGACTTGATGTACTGCGTGGGGACGCTTTCCAGCCACACCGTTTGCCAAATACCGCTTTGTGGCGTGTACCACATTCCCTTGCGGTGGGAAGACTGTTTTCCGTTGGTGAAGTGAGAAGTGTCGGTGAAATCCCGCACACGCACGGTGAGGGTGTTTTCCTCTTTGAGAAAGGCGGTTATGTTTACGCTGAAACTGTTGTACCCGCCTTCGTGATGGCAGGCAAATTCGCCGTTGACGTAAACATCGCAAATCTGATCCACTGCGCCGAAGTGCAACAGCACAATGCCTTTGTTGAAACCGACAGGCAACGTAAATGTACGGTGGTACCAAAGAAATTGTTTGGGTTTGAGCCTGCGATTTACCCCTGAAAGCATGCTTTCGGGTGAAAAAGGCACCAGAATGTCGCCGTCGTACACCGACGGTGTAACATCGTTTTTAGTTATGGCGTACTTCCACTTGCCGTTGAGATTCAAGTAACTGTTGCGACGGAATTGCGGACGGGGATACTCGGGAAGAGGCTGTTCTCCGACGGTATCCGTCCAGGGCGTTGTCAAATTGCGTAATGCCATGGTTTTACTCCTTATTTTTTAATTGTAACACAAAAAAATTCCACTGTAAACAGACATTTTGTGTGCGGAAGACACAAAAGTTTTTTGCCTGTTGCCTTAAATCGTTTTTAATGTCATTTGACCGTAATGCATTTGTTTTCAAAACGTTTTGAAGGGTTTTACCCTTTTCATACGTAACAACGACACTTGCACCATTTGCAATGCCATGCGTACCGACGGCGCCTGCAAGCAGAAAACGTAACAACAAACAAAACATTTGCAACTTGTCCTGACCGTTTGAAAGGAATACAACGCCTGTAAAGGGAGCACAAAATCTTGTGAGTGTTTACCTGTCTTCTGCAAAAACTTTCGACACAGTGCAAAAAAAAGCCTTGTGCGTTAAAATACGCCGTGTCGCAATATAAATTTACAAACAGCCTGCAAAATGCAACGAAACTACCGACTTGTGCAACACAAATTTCCAAAGTTGCAAAAGGCATAACCAATGCCCCGAATTTACGGCAAACTTATTGCAACAAAAAAAACAGAGGCGAAAAACGCCTCTGTTTTTTCTGTAAATCTTGTTTTACTTTACAAGAGTCAATTTGCCCATGGCAATTCTGTTTTTGGTAGTTGCGTCAAACAGAATAATTCCGTTGCTACCGCCACGTCAAAAAAACTGCTTGTACCGTTATCTGCTTGCACCGTTGTACATTTTGCGCCTTGTAGTTGGGCGGTGTGCAAAAGGTTGCAAGTTACCTTGTACGCCACGTAAAAAAACAAAAACGAAAATTGATTGCGATGCTTTGATGTAACAAAAAGTTGCACGGCAGTTTTTTCTTGTACACAGGCGACGTTTTGCCGAAAGAGTCAAATTCCACGCCAAGGCAAACAGACAACAGTCAAACTGTTGAAAAGATACGTGATGTGTGTTATCATGTAGAAAAGGATGTGAAAGAAATGAAAGCAAAGTTTTTCAAAGTTTCGTTGCAACAATTTTTGCCCTACGGCGACGAAGAAACATACGAAAGCATACGTATGCCCAAAAGAGCGACTACGCAAAGCGCAGGCTACGACTTTTTTGCCACGCAGGACATAAATTTACAACCTGGTCAAACGGTTACCGTAGCCACCGGTATCAGGGCGGTAATGCCTGCGGACTGGTGTCTGATGATTTTCCCACGCAGCGGATTGGGGTTTAAGTACCGTTTGAAACTCAACAACACTGTGGGAATTATCGACGCCGACTACGCTCAATCGGAAAACGAGGGGCACATTTTCGTGCGCATGACCAACGAAAGCGACAAAACGCTGTTTATAGCCAAAGGCACGGCATTTGCGCAGGGCGTGTTTTTGCACTACCTTCTCACCGAAGACGACGACACGACGGAAAAACGTAACGGCGGGTTGGGTTCCACTACCAAGTAGCAACATTCATTTTGCGACAGTGCTCGTTTTGTGGCAATATTTTCAAAGTTTTGCACCAAAATATTGCTACCGTATGCATAAAACCGGCACAAAGAAGCAAAAAGCCCTCGGTGCGGCTTCTAGAGAAACGGCACTGAGCCGTTGCTTTAACAAAACAAATTCTGACAAAAAAAAGACGACTTTTTGGGGTGTACCCCAAAAGTTGGACAAATATTTAATAATTAAATTGTTACTTGCGACTGAGTTCGGTACTGTACCGGACTCAGTCCTTTTAGTTTTATGGATATTCTGTCATTGTTATAGTACGCTATGTACTCGTGCAATTTCTGTATAAACTCTTCTACTGAATTAAACTTCTCTCCGTAAAACATTTCTACCTTCAACCTACCAAAGAAGTTTTCCATTACTGCATTATCTAAGCAGTTACCTTTTCTCGACATACTTTGTGTTATCTTGTGCTTTTTAAGTAGTCTTTGGAATTCTTTCATTTGGTACTGCCAACCTTGATCAGAGTGTAGTATTGGCTCTGCATCTGTTGGTAATTTCTCAAATAAACCACATAGCATTTTTCTTGTTTGTTCAAAGTTAGGAGTCAAACTTATTGAGTAACTTACTATTTCTCTGTTGTACAAGTCCAGTATGGGAGATAGATATATCTTGTCATTGCATACTGCAAACTCTGTTACGTCAGTAACTAATTTCTCAAATGGCTTATTTGTATAAAAGTTTCTGCTTAATATATTTGGAGCAACCTTACCCACTTCACCTTTGTAACTTTTGTACTTGCTTTTACGTTGTTTTCCATTCAAACATAGACTTTTCATCAATTTATCTACTGTTTTATGGTTAATTACATAGCCTTTGGATTGTAATACGGCATGTATTCTTCTTCTGCCGTATCTACCGTTGTTAGCAAGATAGATTTCTTGTATCTGTTGTTTTTCTACAAAATACTTATCTTTCTTTGGCTTGAGATAATAGTAAAATGTACTCCTAGCTATATGTGCCAATTTTAATAATTCTTTTAGCGGATACTTCTGCCTTAGTTCAGATACTATTTGCGCTTTTTCCCACTCTTTTGCTCTTCCGCAAGAACTAAGGCACTCAGTTTTTTTAAGTATTCCAACTCCATTTTGAGACGCTGGTTTTCTGCAATTAAATCTTCTTCTACAGATTTGTCTAGTTTCTTTTTAGGTCTGCCACCTTTTCTGCCTCTGCGTTCTACCATGAATCCAGATTCTCCCTCTTCCAGATATATGCGTTCCCATCTGTGCAAAGTATATAGAGCTCCTCCCATTGATTGATGTACTAAATTATATTTGCGAGCTGTCTCTCTGTAGCCCAAATGATGTTCACGCATATCTAGTATAACAGATATCTTGAATTCCGCACTATATTTTCTCTGCTTTATTCCTTTTTTTGCCATAAAAAATGTGTACCTCCAAAAGTGTCTAACTTTTGGGGTACACATCATTTGTAGCAGTCCTTTTTTTGTTTATTTAATGCGAAAAAATACGCCGTGAGTAATTTGTTGAACATGCCGTGCGTAACAAAACTGACGTGTTTGTAACGTATTCAGGCAGTTGTGAGGTTGGCAACTTCAAACGAAAAAACTTGCTACACGCTTGTGCAATATCCAGCGACAACTTAATGCACGCAGGTTGCGTGAGGTTTTTACTGTATCAGGCGAAAATGTATGCAAAGTTACATGTAACGTTTGCTGTCGGCGAGCCGTAGAGTTGTGCGTCGACGCCGTTGATTGTTACGCAATAGCCGCTACCCACCTGCGCTCTTCCGCCGTACGTGTACAGTCTGACGTGTATCAGCACCGTGTCGCCGCTTTTCAACTGCTGTGCCGACGACCAGTTGTCCGTTTTGGTTGCGCCGTCAAATTTGGAAATGTAGTACACGTAAAGTGTGTTTGTGCCGTCGGTAAGATAGATGTTTCCCAAATCGCCCGACGCCGAGCCGAGAATGGCATTGCTCACATCCTCCACCGTTGCGCTTACGTAGGCGGAAACTGCCGTGGCGGAAGTTTTTCCCTGTGCCGCCAAAATGGCTTCGCTGACGGTGTAGGGGTCGTCGGCAGTGCCTTGATGTACAATATCCGTTGTACCGTCATCGGAAAATTGTACCTCCGACGTAAGAAGGTTGACATCGGTGCGGTTGTTTGTAACGACGTAATCCGCCAAAGAAAGGTTGTCGTTTTCCAACAGGAAATCACGGGTAATCAAACGGTAGTTGTAGATGTCTTCGCCTTCCTTGGTGAGGGGGACGGGGTCAAATCCGCTGGTGAAAGCGGAGGGGAAGTAGTCGTAATCTCTGTTGGCGTTTTGATGGAAAAGCAGATAGTCTATCAGCGCAACGGTGTAGTACTCGTTGTACTGTATCGCCCTGCCGCTGACACGCCAGATTTCGTTGTAGTTGCTTTCGTACAGTATGTCGCTTCCCTTGACTTTGGCAATGTACACCTGGTTGTCGAAGGGCAACGCCTGGTACAAATCGGAATAGGTAACGGCGTAAGATATGCCCGAACGTCCGCTGTTGACCATGGCAAGGTCTATCGCTCCGTACGTTTCCTCGGCGTAGACGGCAATGGCGTGGCTGGCAAGACGGGGAACAGCCGTTTGGGAATCCAGCGAACCGTCAAAGGTGGCAAGCACCCTGTTGGCTTCTTCTTCCACAAGGCTGTTGGAATTGTCCACAAGTTGCTCCACCGTCAGTTTGTTGGGCCAAGTGTAGTCGTAGGATATGTTTTCCACCTTTTGGCTGTCGACGTTTCCCTTTTCATCCACCGACAGTTGAATGTGCGAAACGTAGTTGCCGTAGGAACCGCCCTGTATGAAAGGTACCCCGTTGACTTCGCTGTCCTCACGGTGATGCGTGTGAGCGCAAAATACGGCGTCGGCGTACTCGGTGATGTCGAAACCGTCAATTTCCAAAAGGGAATCGGCATCGGTGTGCGCACTTACCACCACCACGTCGCAATTTTCCTCGTTGCGCAGTTGTTCCGCCAGGGAAGGTATCACTTCGGCAGGATTTTTGAACCCTATCGTCTGCACGAGTTGGGAAGATATGGATGTTATCTGCCTGTCGCCTATCACGCCGATGATGCCCACTTTCAAACCGTTGTCCAACGTTTTTACAACGAAAGGTTGGGCAATTTCCGAGGCAAATGTTCCCCACGTTTTTGTGGCGGCGTCCCAATGATAGATGTTTGCGCCCAAAAACGCCGTGTCGCTGCTTTGCATAAGTTGCGAAAGTTTTTCCAACCCCCAATCGAACTCGTGATTGCCCAAAGTGAGGCAGTCAAACCCGACGTCGTCCATGCAGTCGGTTAGAAGTTTGCCGTAGTTGTAATTGGACTGCAACGAACCTTGAAACATATCGCCGGAATTTATCAATACGGTGTTGGGATTTTGGTTCTTCGCCTGTGTCAAAAAGCCTGCAACGGTAGAAATTTTGTCCACTTCGCCGTGGAAGTCGTTGATGGCGTAGAAATCTACTGTGCGTGTTGCAGAGGTGAGTTTTTCGATGGTTTGCGTTTGCAAAACTCTTCCGCAAACGGTACATTCCGTGTGCTTTTGCCCCTCTTGCGAAGTTGTGGCAGGCACATCCACAATCCAGTCCGATTGGACGTGCGCCCCTTCGTCTGCCTTTTCACCGCAGGAACACTCGTGCCAATGTCTTTGCTCGTTACTGAACCAATTTGACAGATATTGGTGCGTGTGTTGGGAAGAAACGGGGGGAATTTCCACCGTCAGACGGTAGCCGCACACGTTGCAATCGGCGTGTTTGCTTCCCGACTGCGTTTCCGTTGCCTCTACGTCCACCACCCAGTTGGAAAATTCGTGTTTGCCCACGGAAGACTTTTCACCGCAGGAACATTCGTGCCAGTGGTTTTCGCCGTCGGCTTTCCAATCCTTGCCGAAATTGTGCACATGGTCGGTAATGCAAGCGGACAATGCAATGCACACCACCGCCATAACCGCCAAAAGCAGTATTAAAAAGCGTTTTTTCATTGTTTTCTCCAAATAACTTTTCAGGCTTTCGCCGTAGTTGTTCTTATTATAATTGTTGTCCGCAATAAAAGCAAGCCGTTGCGCCTTGTTTGTGTTTGCGACTTACATTAATGCAAAAACCTGCGCTTGCAAGTGAAATTGCCTTGGGGGTTGCCCAAAGCCTGCACAAGCAGTCCATTTGCAACGGACGAAACATTTTTGCGGATATTTGTATTTGTCTTTTGAGATGCGGTAACAACATTTCAAAGTAACGGCTTGCAATTTCACTGTGCAGTACACCTGACGAAAACGAAAAATGTGAAAAGTTGATGTATTTGCAAAAAAATGTAAAAATTTGGCAAACGGCGTTCGGGCGACAGTGAAAAACTACCACCGCAAAGTTGAACTAGCGTACAACCGCAAAACGTCCCTTGTCGCCAACATGCACGAGCAATTTTTTGTTGCGAAAAAATATGCGTATAATTGACAATGACGTGTTTAGTTGGTATAATGGAAAGGCTCAAAAGCACCGTGGAAGCGTATCGAAGTGGTCACAACGGCCCGCACTCGAAATGCGGTTACCGAGCAATCGGTACAAGGGTTCGAATCCCTTCGCTTCCGCCAAGCGAAAGGCACGGCAACAGCCGTGCCTTTTTTAACGCTACAGCGAAGGGATGACGAAATAATGTGACGGGATTGTTGCACAATCCCTATTCCGTCGCAACTGCGTTGCTCCTTACGAATCCCGCTTCCGCCAAGCGAAAGGCACGGCAAAATCTGCCGTGCCTTGTTGAGGTTTTGGAGAAATTCCGACGCCGTGCCTACCGTCAAAAATATATGTACCGCGTTAGTTGAGTTTGAAGAGTATCTTGACGATATTCAAAACAGATACTGCCCAGCCGAAAACGCAAAAAATAACGACACACAAAAAATTCTTTTGCACACGACACTTGGGCACCGACATTTTTTGCATTTTTGTATTTTTCCTGACAAAACACCGCAAACAATGCATTTGACGGCAAAAACCGCACCCTTTTTGAAACGATTAAAACAAAGTAACTGATTTACTCTACTTCCAAATCGTCCGATGTAAAAACGGGGTCGTCCAAAAATTCGATGACTGTCATGTTGAACCCCTTGGCAATCATCATTACCGTGTTTAGTTCGACGCCTTTGTTTCTTGCGCTCATTATGCCATTCATCGTACCGTGTTGAATTCCAGAATCTTGTTCTAACCGATACTGCGTCATCTTCCTTTCTATTAATAATTGATTTATGCGTTTCGCAACTGCTTGGCAAATAGTCAAAATAATACACCTCAAACTCTTTATAAATAGTTTATCAATATAAGGCGTTAAAAATACGGAGTTAGAACGCCGTATTGATTGCGTTGCAAACTTGAAAAGCGTATAATATAGGAAGTTATAACTTCGTATTTTCAAGGAGTCCCCTTTGATTGCAACTTTTATAGGTCATCGCAAAATTCAAAACTGTGAAATATTGGCTACAAGGCTAAAAGAAACCATCATCCGTTTGATTGACAATAAACAGGTTGATACTTTTTTGTTCGGCAGCCGAAGTGCTTTCGACGATTTATGCCTTGAAACAATCACTGAAATACAACAGATCCGTCCACACATCAAACGGATATACATTCGAGCCTCTTATCCATATATTGACAATGACTATGAGGCTTATCTGCTTAAATTCTATGATGCTACCTATTTCCCAGACAAAATTGAGAAAGCGGGAAAAGCCGCTTATGTAGAACGCAACGAATATATGATTGACAAGGCAGACTTCTGTATTTTTTATTATAACGAAAACTATCAACTTCCACTTAAACCGGCGACCAGAAAACGTATCTTCTCTTATCAGCCAAAAAGCGGAACAAAAGTCGCATACGATTACGCCGTGCAAAAGAAAAAAACAATTATAAATCTATACAGTGAACCATAACATACCCCTAAGATACGGTAGTGGGATATTTGCGTGTGCTTGTCTTGATACAACTGTTTTGCAGCAAAAAAAAGACAAATCACGAAAAAATCCCCCTTTCTTTTAGTTTTGACGGGAGTGTTTTTCATCTTCGGCGAAAAACGTCGCCGCGCATTCCGCCGCGAGTATTGTGCGAGCGAAGCTACTTTCGCACAGCGTGCCGCCGGCTTTTTTATGCGCTGCGGTCATACTTGCAAAACGGGCAAAGCCTGCGGCGTTGTGTAAAGACTTTTACTGCGTTTGTTTTTGCGGCAAGTGCGCACGCTTGCAAAAGCCGACTTGGCAGTCTGCGGCAAAATTCCTCCGTCGCAGTTTTTGCCAAAAGTACAAAACGTCGGAGGCGGAATGCAGCGCAAAAACGGGTGGTCAGAAGGCAACGGCATGCACGCAACGTAGATATATTGCCTGTTGACCGTTGCAAAAGACGTTGTTCGGTTTATAACGGCAAGACCTTAGTCTGAAATACGTGCAATAAGACGGCTATCTTTCTCAATGTTATTGACTTTGTATTTGTTGTATTGTACAATTAAGGTGCGCTACAACGAAATATTTTTCGCACAAGGGTTACTGTTGGCACAACTGTATCCCGATGTTTCCTTGTGCGGAAACGTTGTAGCTCACGTAAGGGTACTTGTGCAGGCGCCCCTTGCGGGCGCCTTTTTTGTTCCCGCAAAACGATGGAGGTTTGTATGAAAAGAAAAATTGCATTGACGGCGCTCTTGTTGCTGCTGTCGGTAACGCTGGTTCTTGCCGCCTGCGACCCGCAGGAAACGACGGATCATACTCACAATATGATTTGCCATCCGTATGAAGAGGGTAACTGCTTTGCCGACGGCAACGAGGAGTACTACGAGTGTGCCGACTGCGGCAAATTTTTTGCCGACCAAGAGGGCACAAAGGAAATTGCCGAGGGCAGCTGGGTAATAGAGGGCACTCACGTCAGTTTGAAGTTGATTCCCTATCAGGAGGCTACCTGCGGCTCCGAAGGCAACGTGGAGTACTATATCTGCGGGGACTGCGGCAGATGCTTTGCCGACAGTCAGGCTCAGCAGGAGCTGTTCGACGGCGAATGGATAATACCCGCAACGTCCTCGCACAGTCCCGTTTTTGTAGAGGGCGTTTCCGCCGACTGCTTTAATTACGGCATCATGTCGCACTATTTTTGCGAAATTTGCGACAAATATTTTTCCGACGCCGACTGTCAAAATAAGATAGAGTATCAGGATACCGTGCTTCAACCTCTTTCTCACGTGAACAAATTTTATCACGAGCGGCAGGACGCAACCTGCTACGAGGACGGCAACGTCGCATACTACGAATGTCCCGATTGCGGCTTGTTTTTCGACGAGGAGGGCGACGAAATTTCCGAGGGTAGTTGGATCATCTTTACCAACGGACACCAACCGGGCGAAGAGTTCGTAAAATCGGAAGTTCCCGCCACCTGCACGGAATACGGCTACAGGGAAATTGTGGTGATGTGCGAGGTTTGCGGCAAAATAGCGGAAAGCTTTTCCGTAGAAGTGCCTCCCACGGGACACACCTTTGAGGCCGCATGGCAGCACGACGACGTTTCCCACTGGCACAACGCAACCTGCGGTCACGACGCAAGGGGCGACGAAGCGGTGCACGACTTTGAAAACAACACCTGCAAAAACTGCGCCTTCCACCCCGATTATACTGCGGGGCTGGAATATGCCCTTAACGAGGACTCAACCGCGTACGTAGTTGTCGGCGCCGGACAGGGTAGCGGCGACACCCTTATTATACCGGAAGTTTACAATGGGTTGTCGGTAGTGGCTATCGGAGATAGCGCATTCAGCGGAGTCAAATTCTTTACCTCCGTCACTATTCCGCAGTCGGTGAAGAGAATAGGTAGGTATGCCTTTTGCGATACCGCCCTTATCTCCGTCACCATTCCGCAAAGCGTATCGTATTTGGGATCCGCTGCTTTTTCCGATTGCCAAGCTCTTGAAAGCGTCACTATTTCAAGTGCGATAGAATCTTTTAGCTCATCTATTTTTGACGGTTCCGCCCTGACGGAGGCGCAAATACATGCGTCCGTTGCGGAATGTCTGCCCAAAACGATAAAGCGGGTGACTGTCACGGGCGGCGACGGCATATCCGACGACGCATTCAGGGATAGCGACGTCCAAAGCGTCACCCTGTCCGAGGGGCTTACGTACGTAGGCAATTTCGCCTTCTGCGGCTGCACGGCGCTTACCGACGTTGTGCTGCCTGCAAGTGTTCAGTCCATAGGGGAAGGCGCCTTCTCGGGCTGCACGGTGCTGACAAACGTTTCCCTTTCACAAGTCCAATCGATAGGCATGGAAGCTTTCTACGGCTGCACGGCTCTGACAGAGCTTGATCTTTCAAACCTCGAGCGGCTGGGAACGGAGGCGTTCATAAATTGCTCCGGCATAACGACTATAACCGCGTTGGCGGAGCTGGATACCATTCCCGAAGGCGCTTTCAGCGGCTGCGTAAACTTGGAAAGCTTTGACTTTTTGGAAGGTGTATGGTACATCGGCGCAAGAGCGTTTGCCGGGTGTGCCAAACTGTCTGCAATCAACTTGGGTTCTATCAGAAATATAGGCAGCAGAGCCTTTGAAAACTGCACGGGACTTCATACGGTGCGTATAGGCTATACGAATCAGTTTGAACAAGCTGCCAAGGACGCCTTCCAAGGCTGCGTAAATATAACGAAACTTTTTGTTACGTACTTGTACCCGTTCGCGGCCTCCTTGATTGAGGCAATTCCCAAAAACAGTCTGCAAAGTGTGATTATCAACGGCAGCATACCTGCGTACGCATTTTCCGGCTGCACAACGCTTACGGAATTCATAGCCCTTGGGGGCAGCAGCATAGGCGACGGCGCTTTCGAGGGCTGTACTTCGCTGTCCGTCGTAGAAGGATATTTTAATGGCATAAGCGACAAGGCACACTTTAGTGACATAGGCGACAGGGCGTTTGCAAATTGCACAAGCCTGACAAGGTGGGAAGCAAGTATAAACGGCAATATAGGAACAGAAGCGTTCAGCGGCTGTTCCGCCTTGGAGTACTTTGACGTGGGCACGGCGGACAGTATCGGATTAAACGCCTTCGAGGGCTGTGACAGTCTCTCCGTAATAGAAAACGGCGCAATGGTAGTCGACGGCACAGGCAACTCTTATGCGGCGAGCTGGGTACAGATAGCGGGGCTGGAAAACCTGATGAATCGGGACGTCACTCTGCTGTTTGGCGGAGAACCGGTGTCCGGACACGTGGAAATTCCCAACTTCGAATTTATCACTTCCATACCCGACTACGCATTTTACGGTCAGCCAATAACAAGCGTTACTATTTTCGACAACGTTAAGTCGGCTGGCAGCCACTCCTTCGAGGGCACGCAGATAACCTCTGCGTCCTTGCCCGTAGGACTGATAAATGATTTGGACGGCGAGTTTTATCAAAAGATAGTCAGCCTTGAAATTACCGGCAGCGGCGAATTGAACGTCTACAACGGCAGATTTGACAACTTGACGGCATTGACGTCCGTGACCGTAGGCAGCGGTATAAGCCGCATAGCTTCCTTCGACGCATTCCAATACGCCACGTATCTTTCGGAGGTGCATATTTCCGACCTCGAAGCGTGGTGCGGCATTGTGTTTGAAGGCAAATATGCCAATCCCTTGGTGCATGCCCACAATCTGTATCTCAACGGAGAAAAAATAACCGATCTGGTAGTTCCCGACGGCATAGGGGAAATAAAGTCGTGGACTTTTGCGGGCGGACGCTTCAACTCCGTGACGCTGCACGACTCGGTAACGCTGGTAAACTACGCCGCATTTGCCGAAGCGGAAATGACCTCTCTCACCCTTCCCTTTGTGGGCAAACAGGCGGGCGGAACGGAGAATCTGGTATATATCTTCTCGGAGGACGCTAATTCTACCATAAACGCCGGCGTGCCCCAAACGCTCAGGCACGTCACCGTTACGGGCAACTACGCCCTGCCCGGCGGCGCATTTGCCTACTGCGAAAACGTGCAAAGCATCGTGTTGCCCGACGGCGTCACGAGTATTCCCGACGGAGCATTCCGCGAATGTGCAAGTCTTACGGGACTTGCCATTCCCGACGGCGTCACGGAAATAGGCGACAGAGCCTTCTACGGCTGCACGTCACTTTCCGAGCTGACGCTGCCTTCGGGGATATCATATATAGGCGATAGCGCCTTCTACGGCTGCACGTCACTTTCCGAGCTGGCTATTCCCGCCGGCGTACAGACGATAGGTGAACGGGCTTTTGCCGAATGTGCCTCCTTGTTAAGAATAGTAATCCCCGACGGCGTGACCGCCATAGGGAAGGAAGCGGTGAAAAATTGCAC
>ERZ1643250.1633-NODE-1633-length-18486-cov-71.625034_pt1 | contig 18486 bp, 18 predicted proteins | sample MGYA00579262_ERZ1643250 | MGnify/ENA primary metagenome ERZ1643250 (study PRJEB29033, sample SAMEA4952265) | chicken gut metagenome | biome: Broiler Chicken; feature: Gastrointestinal Tract; material: Caecum | place: Ireland | collected 2018 | study: Broiler... | reverse complement strand
TGGTATTTTACTGCTTATTCCTCTATTTGTCAGGTTTTGTTAGATGCTCTTAGCCACTTTTCCCCGCGGGCATGAATGCCCTTGTGAAAAGTGGAGCGCTGCGCCAGTTTCGCCTCCCTGCTTCGTCCGCTGGACGCGGTCGGCTCAACTGCCCCCGCGGGGGGAGCCAAGTGTACCTGCGTCAATCTCCGCAAAGTTTGTGGTAAGGCAAAGCTGCAAAAAAGTTCATCTTACCTCAAAGTTTTCCTTTACCCACGGGCGTAAACTTGGCTCTCCCTCCGGGAGAGCTGGCGAGACGCCCGCAAGGGCGGCGAGACTGAGAGGGCAACAAAAAAGCGCCCGCTGATGCGGGCGCTCGGAAGGTTTGTATCGGTTTTGCAAAAATGTTTGCCGGGGGCGACCGGCGCTGGCGGTCAGTACGTCTCCCGCAGCTTTTGGCCCAGGGCGGCCAGACGGGCCCGCACCTCGGCGGGGGCGGTGACGGTCACTTTGCCGCCAAAGCCGCATACCCACCCCAGAAAGGGGTCGCTGACGCAGACCGGCGTGGTGAAGTGAAAGCCGCCGTCCGGCTCTTTGAACAGGATCAGGTCCCGGCCAAAGCGGTCCAGCATGGCCTCCCGCAGATCGGCGGTGCAGCGCATCGTGACGCGGTACTCGGGCCCGCCGTACATATTAAAGTGCTTTTTCAGGTAGGCCGGCAGATCGAAGCCGCTCAGCAGCTCTTTGCCGCGGCAGGGCCGGTCCTGCAGGACCTGCACCTGGCTCATGCGGTCCACCCGGTAATGGCGGATGCCCGCCGGTGTGTCGTAGTCCTGATAGGCGATCAGGTAGTAGCTGCCGTCGTTCCAGGCCATCTGCCAGGGGCTGACGGTGTGGTCCCTGCCATTGGCGTAGTGGAAGGACACCTGCCGGTGGGTGTTGATGGCCTCGTGCAAAGCGTCGATGGTGTAGAGGACGGCGGGGTTCTGGCTGCGGGGGCGGCCCGCCACATACACCTGGCGCTGCAGCTGGGCCGCGTCGTAGCGGCTGGCCAGCTGCTCCAGTTTGGCGATCAGGTCGCCGGTCTTGTCCCGCGGGATGAACCGGCAGCTCTGCACCGCATCCACCAGCAGTTTGAGCTCGGCCAGCTCGAAGGTACGGCTGCCCAGCCAGTACCCCCCGCCCCGGCCCCGCTGCAGCAGGATGTCATACCCCATCTGCCGCAGGGCCTCGATGTCGGTGTAGATGCTCTTGCGCTCGCAGGGGATGCCCTGAGCGGTCAGCTTTTCGGCCAGCTGGGGCACCGTCAGACGGTGGCGCTCGTCGGTCTCGCTCTCAAAAATGCGCGCGAGGGCCAACAGCTTGTGTTTCTGCTTTTCCTGTCTGGCCATGGCGAAACCTCCCTTGTCCCGGGCCGCAGCCCGGCTGTTATTTGTCGAACATGGCACGCCGGCGGGTGGACAGGCGGAACATCTCCTCCAGCCCCTGCCGGTCGCCGTCGGCCAGGGCCTGCCGCAGCTGGCCCAGCGCCGCGCCGAACTGGTCGATCTCGGCGATCAGGTTTTCCCGGTTCCACAAAAACAGCTCGGACCACATGGTCTCGTTGATCTTGGCGATCCGGGTCAGGTCCCGGAAGGAGTCGCCGGTGTACTCGCACAGGGCGGTGTTGTCGTTGGCGCACATCAGGCTGACCGCGATGGCGTGGCACAGCTGGCTGACGTAGCCGATCATCTGGTCGTGCTCGGCGGGGGTGAGGGTGGAAATGTGCTCAAAGCCCAGCACCTCGGCCAGCTCGGTGATCCAGACGATGGCCTTCGGGGTGTTGCGGGGGGTGGGGGTGATGATGAAGTTGGCGGGGGCAAAGTTGACCTCGGCCGCGTGCTCCACGCTGGAAGTCTCCCGCCCGGCCATGGGATGGCTGGCGATGAACTCAACCCCCGGCGGGCACATCTCCTGAATGGGCTCCACCAGCCCCGTCTTGACGCCCGACACATCGGTGAAGATGCAGCCCGGCTTGAGCAGATGGCCGTACTGCCGGAACCATTCCAGCAAAGTGGTGGGGTAAAGGCCAAAGATGACGTAATCGGCCTCCCGCACCAGGTCCTCGAAATCGTGGGTCTTGCCGCTGCGGATGTAGCCCTTTTCCAGGGCGTACTGCAGGTGTTTTTCGCTGCGGTTGATGCCGTCCACGGTAAAGCCGGCTTTGGTCAGTTCCAGGGCGTATTTGCCGCCCAGCAGGCCCAGGCCCACGATCAGATAGCGTTTGGATTTGTCAAGCATCGGTTTGCACCTCCACGCCCAGCTGCCGCACAGCGGCAAAGAAGCCGGGCCAGCTCTTGGCCACCGCCTCGGCCCCGTCGATCTGCACCGGCAGGCCGGCGGCCGCGGCCAGCACCGTCAGGCTCATGACCACCCGGTGGTCGTTGTGGCCCCAGAGGGGGCCGGCCGGGGCGTGCAGGGCGCTGCGGCGGATGGTGACGGTCCCGCCGTCGCTCTCGATCCGGCCGCCCAGCTTGCGCAGCTCCTGCTCCATGGCGGCAATGCGGTCGCTCTCTTTCAGGCGGAGGCGGCCGGCGTTGGTGATGACCGTCTCCCCCTCGCACAGAAGGCCCAGCGCCATGAGGATGGGCCCCAGGTCGGGGCAGTCGGCCAGGTCGATCTTCGTCCCGTGCAGCGCGCTTTTCTGGAAGCGCACCCCGCCGGGCACCGCCTCCGCCCTGCCGCCGCACCGGCGCAGGATGTCCAGGATGACAGCGTCCCCCTGCAGGGTGCCGGGCTCCAGCCCGGTGACGGTGACGTCCCCGGCCAGCACGCCCAGTGCCGCCGGGAAAGCCGCCTGGCTCCAGTCCCCTTCGATGGCCATATCCCGGGGGCGGTATGCCTGCCCGCCGGGAACGGCGAGGGTGTATTCATCCAGCCATGCGCTGGCCACCCCAAAGCGGCTCTGGGACGCCCGGGTCATCTCGATGTAGCTGCGGCTCTCCACCGGAGGCTTGAGGCACAGCCGGCTGTCCCCGTCCAGCAGGGGCAGCGCGAACAGCAGCCCGCTGATGAACTGGCTGGACACATCCCCCGCCAGCGAAAAGCAGCCGGGGCGCAGCGGTCCCGCCACCGTCAGGGTATCCCCCTCCTGCTCGAACCGCAGCCCCTGGGAGGCGAACAATTCCTGATAGACGCTCTGGGGCCGCTGCATCAGCCGCCCCCGGCCGGTAAAGGCCACCGGCCGGCCGGTCAGCGCCGCCAGCGGGATCAGGAAGCGGAGGGTGCTGCCGCTTTCGCAGCAGTCCACCGGGGCGGCGGGGGCCTGCAGCGGGGCCGCCCCCGCGATGCGGGCCCAGCCCTCCCCCGCCTCTACCTGCGCGCCCAGCGCGGCGGCTGCCGCGAGGGTTGCGTCGATGTCCTGGCTGTGGGCCAGGCCGGTCAGGCGGCTCTCCCCGTCCGCCAGCGCCGCGCAGAGGACGGCCCGGTGGGCCATGCTCTTGCTGGGGGGCGCGGCCAGGACGCCGGAGGGCGGCGGGCCGGGACGGATATAAGCCGTCATGGGTCACATATCCCGGCCGATGGCCCAGGCCACCTGGCGGCACTTGGCCATTGCCTGGGCAAAGGCGTCGGGGGTCAGGCACTGGGCGCCGTCGCTCCAGGCGTGGCGGGGGTCGTAGTGGACCTCCACCTCCAGGCCGTCGGCGCCGGCGGCCACCGCCGCGATCATCATGGGCTCCACCAGGTTGGACTTGCCGGTGGCGTGGCTGGGGTCCACGATGACCGGCAGGTGGGTCTTTTCGTGGATGATGGGCACGGCGGACAGGTCCAGGGTGTTGCGGGTGTACTTTTCAAAGGTGCGGATGCCGCGCTCGCAGAGGATGACGTTCTCATTGCCGCCGGCCATGATATACTCGGCGCTCATGATCCACTCCTCGATGGTGTTGCACAGGCCCCGCTTGAGCAGGACGGGCTTGTGCATCTTGCCCACCGCCTTGAGCAGCTGGAAGTTCTGCATATTGCGCGCGCCGATCTGGACCACGTCCACATATTCCTCGAACTCGGGGATGCGGTCCTCGCTCATCAGCTCGGAGACGATGGGCAGGCCGGTGGCCTCCCGTGCCTTGACCATGTCCAGGATGCCCTCGGTCTCGAGGCCCTGGAACGAGTAGGGCGAGGTGCGGGGCTTGTACGCGCCGCCGCGGAACAGGGTCGCGCCGCCGGCCTTGACGCTGCTGGCGATCCGCAGGGCCTGCTCCTCGCTCTCGATGCTGCAGGGGCCGGCCATGACGGCGATCTTCTCCTTGCCGCCGATCTTGACGCCGCCGCAGTCGATGACCGAGTCGGCGGGGTGGAACAGGCGGTTGGCGCGCTTATAGGGGGCCGACACGCGGGTGACGTTGTCCACCCAGGGGTTGGCCAGGATGCTGCGCTCGTCCAGCTTGGTGGTGTCGCCCACCAGGCCGAACACGTTGTAATCGGTGCCCGAGATCAGGGTCACGGACAGGCCCTGCTTTTCAAATTGATCGACGATCTTGTCCAGTTCTTCCTGCGGGGTGCCTTTTTTGGTGGAAATAATCATGGGTGCTCGTTTCCTTTCTGTTTTTCTTTTTGCTTTATATACTCACTGTGCAAACAGTTCGTCCAATGCCTGCAGGGCGCGGGCCGCCGCGTCCTCCGCCGTGCCGTCGTTGCGGATGACGGCGTCGGCGGCCTTTTCGTAGAGGGGACGCCGCTCGGCCTCCATCGCCCGCAGCGCCTCGGGGCTGGAGGAAAGGGGCCGCCCGCCCCCCACCGCCAGCGCTTCCAGCGGGCGGTCCACAAAGAGGACCAGCCCGTTCTGGCGCAGGGCCCGGACATTTTCGGGCCGTGTGACCACGCCGCCCCCGCAGGAGATGAGCAGGCCGCTCTCCTTGCCGAAGCGGCGGACCTGTTCGGTCTCGCGGGCGCGGAAGCCGTCCTCCCCTTCGGCGGCAAAGATCTCGGGGATGCTGCGGCCGTCCGCCCGGACGATCTCCTCGTCCAAATCCACGAAGGGACGGCCCAGCGCCGCGGCCAGGGCCCGGCCCAGGGTGGTCTTGCCGCTGGAAGGCATCCCCACCAGGGACACGTTCAAAATATCCCGCCGGAGGTCGGCGGCGCTGCGGCAAATCTCCCCTTCCCGGTCCGCAAAGGGCTTGTCCAGGAAGTATTCCGCCGCCCAAACCGCCTGGGCCACCAGCATTTCGAGGCCGCAGGCCGTCACGGGGACGCCGGCTTCCTCCGCGCGCAGCAGCAGCTCGGTGCGGGCGGGGTTATACACCACGTCCACCACCGCTTCCAGTCCCGGCATGGCGGCCACGTCCAGAAGGCACTGCCCCACGTCGGGATACATCCCCGCCGGGGTGGTGTTGATGACGACCTGCGCCCCCGACCGGACCGCCTCCTTGTAGGAGATCCAGCCCTTGGACGGGTCGGGGCGGCGGCTGGCGGTCAGCACGCGGGCTGCGCCCTCGTCCCGCGCCACGGCGGCGGCTGTGTTGTGGGTGCCGCCGGTGCCCAGGATCAGGACGGTGCGGCCCGCAAACGCCACCCCGCGGCTGCGGCACAGATGGGCAAAGCCCATGTAGTCGGTGTTCCAGCCGTACAGCCGGCCGTTCCGGTTGACCACCGTGTTCACCGCGCCGATGGCCGCCGCGCGGGGGTCGATCTCGTCGCAGTATTCCATCACCAGCCGCTTGTAAGGGATGGTAACGTTGATGGCCCGGAAGGGCCGTTCCTCCAAAAAGCGGCGGGCCTCCGCCTCGGTGGGCAGGGGGCGCAGCTCGTATTCATAGCCGCACAGCCGCTCGTGGATGATCTTGGAATAAGAGTGGCCCAGTTTGGAGCCGATCAGACCGTATTCCATGCAGCGCCCTCCTCCCGGTAAGTGTCGGGGCGGACCATCCAGCCCTCGCCGTAGCGCACGGTGAGCAGGTCGCCCACCGCCAGAGCCGCCGCGCAGGTCTGCACCACCGCCGCCCGGGGCACGATGCAGGGGTCGTGGCGGCCTTTGATGGAAAGGCTGGCGTTCTCCCCCGCTTTATAGTCCACCGTCCGCTGTTCTTTGTAGATGCTGGGGGTGGGTTTTACCACCGTGCGGTAGACCACCGGCATCCCGTTGGCAAGGCCCCCGTTGATCCCGGCGTTGCGGTTGGTCTCGGTGTAGATATGGCCGTCCCGGATGCGGAGGGGGTCGTTGGCCTGGCTGCCCCGCAGGTCTGCAAAGCCGAACCCGGCCCCGAACTCGATCCCCTTGACGGCGGGCACCGAAAAGGCCATGTGGGCCAGCACGCTCTCCACGCTGTCAAAGAAGGGTTCCCCCACGCCGGCGGGCAGGCCGAGGATCGCCGTCTCCAAAATGCCCCCCACGCTGTCCCCCTTCGAGCCTGCGGCCCGGATGGCGGCCTGCATGGGCGCTTCGGCGCTCTGGTCCAGCAGGGCGAAGCCCGCCCCGCGGGCGGCCAGGACATCCAGCTGGGCGGCCAGGGCCGCCGGGTCGTCCTGGGCAAAGGAGGTGTCGGCCAGGCCGGCGCAGCGGGCGATGTGGGTGGCGATGCGCACCCCCGCCCGTTCCAGCGCCCCCAGCACGACGCCGCCCCCGGCCACCAGGCCGGCGGTGATCCGCCCCGAGAAGTGTCCCCCGCCCCGTGCATCCTGAAAGCCGCGGTAACGGGCGTAGGCGGTGTAATCGGCGTGGCCGGGCCGCAGCAGGGCCGCAGTGGCGGCGTAGTCGGCGCTGCGGGTGTTGTGGTTTTCGATCAAAAGGGTGATGGGGGTGCCGGTGGTGTGGCCGTCCACCACGCCGGACAGGATGCGGATCTCGTCCGCCTCCACCCGCGCGGTGGAAAGCCCGTCGCCCCGGGCCCGGCGCTTGTCCATCAGGGCGGCCAGGGCCGCCTGGTCCACCGGCACCCCGGCGGCCATCCCGTCCAGGACGGCCCCCACGCCCGCGCCGTGGCTCTCCCCAAAGATGGTCAGGCCGAGGGCGCTGCCAAAGGTGTTCTTCATGCCTTGTCCTCCAGGCCCAGCAGGGCGCGCAGGCTCTCCACCGGGACCGTCTCGGTCCGCCAGCAGCCCAGCCCCGGCACCTTGACCAGGGTGATCCGGCCGCCCTGGGCCTTTTTGTCGTGGAGCATCTCGGCGTAGACTTTTTCCTTGTCAAAGCCGGTGCGGGTTGGCAGGCCCAGGCGGCGGTAGACTGCCCGCGTGCGCTTGCGCAGGGCTTTGTTCTCGATCATGGGCAGCATCCCCAGGGCCACGCACTCGCCGTGGAACAGGCCGGTCTTGCGGCGGCCCTTGATCCCCTTGACGGCCTCGATGCCGTGGCCGATGGTGTGGCCGAAGTTGAGGGCTTTGCGGGCGCCGTGCTCGGTCTCGTCCTGCTCGACGATGCCCTTTTTGAACTTCAGGCTGTGGTAGATGATGGTGTCGATTTCGGCGTCCACATCGCCGCTTTCAAAGATGCCGAACAGCTCGGGGTCGGCCAGCAGGCTGGCCTTGACGGCCTCGGCCAGGCCGTTGATGAAGTGGCGGCGGGGCAGCGTGGACAGGGTGTCGGCGTCCACGATGACCAGTTTGGGCTGCCAGAACGCCCCCACCACGTTTTTGGTGTCCCCCAGGTCCACGGCGGTCTTGCCCCCGATGGACGAGTCGATCATGGACAGGGTGGTGGTGGGGCAGTTGATAAAGTCGATGCCCCGCATATAGACGGCGGCGGCAAAGCCCGCCAGATCGCCCACGACGCCGCCGCCCACCGCGACGACCAGGTCGCCCCGGCCCAGCCCGGCGGCCAGCATCTGCTGCAGCACGCTCTCCAGGGTCTTGAGGCTCTTGCTGGCCTCGCCCTGGGGCACCGTGATGATGGCGGCCTCCCGGCACTGGTCGGCCACCTGCCGGGCGTACAGGGGCGGCACCCCGTCGTCGGTGACGACGGCGACCCGGCGGTTGAGGTTGGCGAACTGGTACAGGTTCTGCAGCGCTCCCCGCCGCAGGATGATCTCGTAGCTGCGGGGGCCCAGGTTCATGGTCAGCTTGGTGCCAAGAAACGCTTCGCTCATTTTGTATACACTCCTAACATACGTACCGTCCGGCAGGTGCGGTCCAGCTCCCGCAGCAGGGCCTCGCTCTCGGCCCCGGCGGGGTCGCCCACCAGCTCGGCGTAAAAATAATATTCAAAGGGCATATGGGGCATGGGCCGGCTCTTGATGGACTCCATGTTGAAGCCGGAGGCGCCGATCTTCTGGATGACGGCGGCCAGCTTGCCGGGCTTGTTGTCCACCGTGAACAGGAGGGAAAAGCGGTTGCCCCGGGTGGGCTTTTCCCGGCTGATGACGATGAAGCGGGTGGTGTTGTCGCCGTCGGTGTTGATGTCGGGCACCAGCACTTCCAGCCCATAGAGGGCCGCGGTCTCCCGGCTGGCGATGGCCGCCTTGGAGCGGTCCCCGCTTTCGGCCACGAATTTGGCGGCCATGGCGGTGTTGTCCATGGCGGCGCAGGGCAGGCGCATCTGCTTCAAAAAGGTCTCGCTCTGGGAGATGGCCTGCTGGTGGCTGTAGACGTGCCGGATGCCGGTCAGGCTGGCGCCGGGCAAAACCAGCAGGTTCTGCCGCACCGGCAGATCGTACACCTGCACCACCCACAGCTCGGTGTGCTTATAGCACAGGTCCAGCACCGCCGACACGTCCCCGGCGTGGCTGTTCTCAAAGGGGACCACCCCGCAGGCGGCGTCGCCCGCCGCCACTTTGGCGAACACTTCGTCCCAGGTGGGGCAGCTGACCGCCTCGGCGTGGGGGAACAGCTCCCGCAGGGCGATGTGGGCGAACGCCCCCTCCACCCCCTGATAGGCCACCCGGTTCTGGCCCAGCAGCAGCGCCTCGTACTGGCGGGCCAGGGCCATCCGGTTGCGGACATGGTCCAGATAATAGGGCCGCAGGACCGGGTCCTCGATGCGGTCCGCCGCTTTTTGCAGCACCTGCTCTTCCCGGGCAGGGTCATGGATGGGCAGGCCGTGGGCCTTTTTGTACTGCGCCACCTGCACCACCGCCCGCATCCGCCGCTCAAACAAAGCGGCCAGCTGAGCGTCCACCGCGTCGATCTCCTGACGGGCCTGTTCCAGGGTATCCATGGCGGGTCACTCCCTTCTCTTGTCAAAATACGACTGTCTATGGTCTGTCATGCAGTTATTATACCATATACCGGACGGCCAGACAATCGCACAGGAAACAGTTTTTCATGACTGACGCAGCGGGAAAATTTAGTAAAATAAACAAGAAAAAGCGCCCTGTTTTTCGTGGAAAGACAGGGCGCTGCGCTGTTCGCATTTTTTACTTTGGCCGCAGTTGGGCAAAGCTCCGCGGCTGCCCATAGCAGGGCGCGTAGGGGTTATCCAGCTCGGACGGGCGGGGCGGCCGGGCCGCGGCGGGGACGGGTCCGGGCCGCCGGGGCTTTTTCCACCGGCGGACCAGGCGCAGCCGCTTCAAGAGGCGTCCTCCGCAGCCGTCGAGACAGCCCCGGCGGTCAGTTTCTCCCACAGAGGCTCGCCCGGGGCGATGCTCTTGGCCGAGCCCTCGTTCCACGCGCCGCGGAACCCGATGTAGAACTGGCTCATATACGCCTGGCTGTCGCCTGAGCCGCTCTGGGTGGCGTCGGGGCCGTAGCTGCCCAGGTCCAGCCCGGTCAGCACCGGGCAGTCGGTCCAGCGGTAGACCATGTTCCACCAGTCCTCGTCGCTGTCCCCGGCGGGCAGGGAGCCGTCCAGGTACCGCAGCGAGCCGGTGTTCTCCTCAAAGCCGGCGGGGTCGTAGAGGATATAAATGGCGCTCATTGCACCCTGGACATCGGCGGCCAGCCTGGTGGTGCCGGCCATGGTCAAATAGGCGTCGGTGTCCGACTGGGTGTCCTCGCTGTAGTTCAGGGTGTACACGTTGAGTGTGACCACCGTCTGCCCGTCCCCGTTCAGGTCCTCGCCAAAGGCGGCCAGCTGGGTCTCGAGGGCGTTCACCGTGTCCTCGGGCAGGTAATAGGGCGCCACCACCGCGACGTTGTAGTCGGGGTGGACGGTAAAGAAATACTGCCCGATGAAGCAGTACCCCACAAAACCCACCGCAATGACGGCGATGACCACCCACTTGAGGTTATAGTCCCACCAGTTGTTCCAGCGCTCTTTGCGGGTGTAGTGCCGCTCCTTGACCGGGCGCACGTCCTCCTCGGTGATGTTGCGTTCGTAACGATAACTTGCCATGGTCGCGCTCCTTAAATGACGGTATGGTCCAGGCGGCTGAGGGCGGCCAGGATGTTCTGGCGGACGGCCTCGGGCAGCTGGCGCTGCTCGTCCTTGCTCATGCCGGCGGTGCGGATGGCGGGCAGGATGGTGACCCGCACCGTCCCCGGATGGACGATGTAGTTGTGGCTCTCGTACAGGCCGCGGGCCCCGCTGATGGCCACCGGCACCACCGGCACGCCGGACTTGATGGCGATGCGGAAGGCCCCGGCCTTGAATTCGCCCACGCCCCCTTCTTCCCCTTTGTAGCGGGTGCCCTCGGGGAAGATGGTGAAGCTGTCCCCGCCTTTGACCACCGCCGAGGCGTCCTTCAAAGCCTGCAGCGAGCCGCGCACGTCGTCCCGCTCCACATAGACGCAGCCCAGCAGGCGCATCCACCGGCTGAGCAGGGGGATGCGGGCCAGCTCCTCTTTTGCCAGGATGCCGTGGGGATGGTCCAGGCTGACCAAAACCAGCGGGATGTCAAAATAGCTGCGGTGGTTGCCCACAAAGACCACCGGCTGTCCGGCGGGGATGTGCTCCTGCCCCTCCACGATCAGCTGGACCCCGGCCACCCGCAGCAGGCCGCGGCACCAGCGCGGGATATGCTCGTTCACGATCCGGCGCAGCGTCTCGCGGTCGCCGGCGGCCAGAGCCTTTTCGCCCCGGCGCAGCACCGGGTAATACAGCAGCATATAGCCGAACATATAGATGTACATGATGATCGTCCGCAGGACGTACAGGATCTTCAAATCAAATCTCTCCCCTTTCGTCGTTGCATCCATTGTAACACAGTTTGCCGGAAAATGGGAGATGGAAACAGTTTTTTTACAAAACCGCCCGGCGTGGGGTCTTGCAAAATCCGCCAAATACAGGTATTATGTATTATGAACAAAAGCATCAAGGAATTGCTTTTTATGCTGGGCGGTTTTGACAGCCGCCCGAGAGAGGGAATGCACCATGGGACTTTTTACAAATTATACCAAAGAGGGGCCCGGCGTTGACAAAAACACCCCCCGCAAGACCGGCGTCGGCCGCTTCTTCGAGCTGGTGGGCCGGGACATGAACGGGATGTTCCTCGCCAACCTTTTGGCCTGCCTGGGCTTTGCCCCGGTGATCTGCTTGGTGTACATCGGCTTTTTGATGAACAGCCTGCTGGTGATGGTGGTCAGCGCGGCTGTGGGCGGCATCCTGGCCGGCCCGGTGCTGGCCGGCATGTACGACACGGTGCTGCGCGCCCTGCGCGACGAGCCCGGCTACTGGTGGACCACCTACCGCCGGGCCTTCCGCCAGAACTTCAAGGCCAGCATCCTGCCCGGCATCGTCTACTGCGTCATCGTGACGCTGCAGATCTTTGTGGTCTACTTCTGCTTCAGCATGCTGGCCCAGGGGGTCAATGTGGACACCGGGATGTGGGTGGCCGCCGTCCTCAACCTGGTGGTGTTCCACATGCTGTTCGCCTATATGTGGCCCCAGGTGGTCCTGCTGGACCAGCCTTTCCGCCAGACGCTGGCCAACAGTGTGCGGTGTATGCTGGCGTTCCTGCCCCACGCCCTGGCGGCCTCCATCATCCAGATCGTGTTCTGGGGGCTGGTCATCCTGTGCATGCCTTTGGGCATCCTGCTGATGATCGTGTTCGGCTTCTGGTTCACCTGTGAGCTGTGCTGCCAGATCGTCAGCGGCGACCTGGAGCGGGTGTTCCACATCGAGGAACAGATCCGCGCCAAGAAGGAAGCCGAACTGGCCCAGGCCCTGGCCGCCGAGCGGCAGGAGGGCGGCGAGCCGCAGGACGAAGCCCAGGCGGCGCAGGCCGAAAGCGGCGTATGGCCGCCGCGGAAGGGAACGACCGGGGATGGAACAGAAAAATAACCTGATCTTACAGGGGACCGAGACGTTTTCCCGCGGGGCGCTGGACAACGTCGCCCTCGAAAACGGGTGCCTGGTGCTGGACAGTTCCGCCGGGCGCTACCTGCCCTACGGCAGCTATACATCGCCCGAGCTGGCCATGCCGGCGTTCTGCAACCTGAACGTCAGCTGGAACGCCCTGGCCCCCGACAATACCATGCTGGAAGTCCGCTGCCGGGTCTACGCCGGCGGGGACTGGACCAACTGGATGAGCTTCGGCAAGTGGGCCCCCGACTACCCCCGCCGCAGCGTCCACACCCAGACCGGGGACGGCCGGGTCTTTCTGCTGGGCGACACCGTCACGGTGGCCGCCCCCGGCGGCGGGGTGGGCATCCAGCTGCAGGTCAACCTGTCCTCCAACGACGGCAAGGTGACGCCGGCGGTCCGTCTGCTGGCCGCGGCGGTCCGCCCCCTGTCCTGGGAGCGGCAGGACGGCGCCGTCATCAACCGCCGCCTCTACCTGCCCGAATACAGCCTGGCAGGCCACGACCCCAGCTTTGGCCGGGAGATGGACCTGTCTCTGGTGGTGGCCTCCCTGATGAACCGCTGGGGGGAGGACATCCTGCCCGAAGAAGTGGCCTACACCATGTTCGACGGGGCCACCAACGGCATCCACAACGCGGCCTATGCGGTGGCCGCCGCGGCCTGCTGCGGCTACCCCGCCTGGCAGGGCTGGCTGGACCTGAAAGAGCTGCGGGCCCAGATCCACGACGGCTGTTCGGTGGGCGTCGAGATGGAGACCCGCCTGGCCGGCCAGAAGGAGCCGGTGCGGGTCTGGATGGCCCTGCGGGGCTTTGGCCACGACGAGGAGATCCTGGCCAACTACGTCCTGCTCAACGACCCCACCGCCGGCGACGGCGCGGTGGCGCGCACCATGCCGGTGGCCGATTTCCAGCGCTTTTTCACCGGGCGGGCCATCGTCCTGCGGCCCAAGCCCCGGGGCATCCCCACCACCCGGCCCTGCCGCATCCGCTGCGGGCTGGAGGACGCCGGGGACGGAGAATGGTTCTTTACCCGCAAGGGCGCGCGGGACCCTCTGCCCGAGGCGTTCAGCGGGTGGATCGCCTGCACCCTCTCGGACGGGGTGGCCCACGCCACCACCGCCCACAAGACCTTCCGCCGGATGGAGCGGACGGCGGCGGGAGGGCTGCGTTTCCCCGCCGAGGCGGCCCAGACGGGGGGCCGGTGCTGCGTCTATGCGGTAGACCAGACCGGCAAAATGCGGGTGGCCGAGATCTTGTTGCCTCACCCCGCCGGGACAGCCGGCGCGGATTGAACAGCTCTATACACACTCTGGCACGCAGACAGCCCGGCGAAAGCCCGGCCTGTCCATGCACTATGATGGGAGGAACGATTATGGCAAAAACGATCATCACTTTGAGCCGGGAGTACTGCACGGGCGGACGCTTCATCGCCCAGGACGTGGCCGACGCGCTGGGCCTCAAGCTCTACGACAAGGAGCTGATCACCATGGCGGCCCGTGACTCCGGCCTGTCCGAGGAGGCTGTGGCCGCAAGCGAAAAGCGCCACACCCACAGCCTGCTGTACAGCCTGTACACCATGGGCACCGACCTGCCCCTGAGCGACCAGGTGTTCATCCTGCAGAGCCGGATCATCAAGAAGCTGGCCGAGGAAGGCCCCTGCGTCATCCTGGGCCGCTGCGCCGACTATGTCCTGCGGGAGCGCACCGACGTGCTGCACGTCTTTGTCCACGCGCCCGTGGCCTGGCGGCGGGAGTACGCCAAGACCAACCCCATCGTCAAGGCCACCACCGAAAAGGGCATCCGGGACGAGATCGACAAGACCGACCGCCAGCGCGCCGCCTACTACAACTACTACACCCAGAACCGCTGGGGCGACGTCCACAACTATGACCTGAGCGTCAACGCCGCCCTTGGCAAGGACGCCTGCGTCAAGATGATCCTGGACGCTGTAGAGGCCAAGGAGAAATCCATGGGCTGACCCCGCCGGTCACGCCGGGGCAGGCCGTAAAACAGCAAGCCGTTGAACTATGGGCAGGGTGCGGGCGCATTCTGCCCATTTTTTCGGCCCGGACGGAGGGAATACTAAACCCGGGCCATGGCCCGAAGGAGGCATCCGTATGATGAAAAACCTGAAATGGAACCTGATCCTGATGAGCCTGATGTACCTGGCGCTGGGGGTCTTTCTGCTGGCGGTGCCCGGCGTCGCCCTGAACATCGTCTGCTACGCGCTGGGCGGCGTGGTGCTGGCCTGCGCCGCCGTCCAGCTGATCCGGTATTTCACCTTTGAGCGCAAGGTGTTCCAGAGCTCCTTCACCCTGATCTCGGGGCTGGTCTGCCTGGGGCTGGGCGGCTTTCTGATCCTGCGCAGCGACATCGTGGTGCGCATCCTGCCCATCGTGTTCGGGCTGTTCGTGGTGTTCGACAGCCTGGGCCGGCTGCAGAACGCGCTGGAACTGCGCCGCTGCGGCTACCCCAGCTGGAAATGGTTCATCCTGCTGGCCCTGCTCAGCGTGGTGCTGGGGGCCATCATGATCTTCGACCCCTTCGGCGCCATGGAGACGCTGGTCATGGGCATCGGCATCATCCTGCTGATCGAGGGCGCGTTCAACCTGGGCGGGGCCATTTACACCGCCCTGGCCGTCCGCCGGTTCAACAAGCTCCACCCCGATGCCCAGTCGGTGCTGGAGGCCGCCACCGGCCTGGACCTGAACGGGGACGGCGTGATCGGCGCGCCCCGCACCTCCGCCGATGTGGAGGCCACCGCCCGCGAGCTGGATACCGTGGACGAGAGCGCGGAAGTGCACCAGGAATAAAATACCTGTGGGATTTCTGTCCCGGTCTTGCCGGGGCAGTTTTTCACGGCATAGCACGATAACAAACAGGAGAAATACAATGGATAAATACGATCTGATCATTGTGGGTGCAGGCCCCGCCGGCATTTTCACGGCGGTGGAACTGCTGCGCCACGGCAGCAAAAAGAAGATCCTGCTGGTGGAAAAAGGCAAGCCGGTGGAACAGCGCCGCTGCCCCAAGGCCCAGCTGGGCTACTGCGTCAACTGCCGGCCCACCTGCGCCATCACCACCGGCTTTTCGGGCGCGGGGGCGTTTTCGGACGGCAAGCTCAGCCTGTCCTATGAGGTGGGCGGCGACCTGCCCACCCTGATCGGCGCCGACTTCGCCCAAAAGCTGATCGACTACACCGACAAGATCTACCTGGACTTCGGCGCAGACCCCCATGTGGAGGGCATCTACACCGGCGAGGAGATCCGGGAGATCCGCAAAAACGCCATCAAGGCCGGCCTCAAGCTGGTGGACTGCCCCATCCGCCACCTGGGCACCGAGAAGGCCCACCAGCTCTACCAAGCCGTGGAAGAGCACCTGCGGGCCGCCGGGGTGGAGATGCTCTTTTCCACCGAGTGCGAGAACATCCTGCTGGAGGACGACGTCTGCCGCGGGGTGATCGTCCGGGAGGCGGGCGGCCAGCCCCGCACCATTTATGCCGATACGGTGGTGATCGGCACCGGCCGCCGGGGCGCCGACTGGCTGGAAAAGCTCTGCGCCGAACACCACATCGCCCACAAGCCCGGCACCGTGGACATCGGCGTCCGGGTGGAGTGCCGCAACGAGGTGATGGAAAAGGTCAACCGGGTGCTGTACGAGTCCAAGCTGATCGGCTATCCCCGCCCCTGGAAGAACAAGGTGCGCACCTTCTGCCAGAACCCCGGCGGCTTTGTGGCCCAGGAGAACTACGACAACGACCTGGCCGTGGTCAACGGCCACAGCTACAAGGAGAAAAAGAGCGAGAACACCAACCTCGCCATCCTGGTGTCCCACAACTTCACCGAGCCCTTCAACCAGCCCATCGCCTACGCCCAGAAGGTGGGCGAGCTGACCAATATGCTGGGCGCAGGCCGCATCATGGTCCAGCGCTACGGCGACATTTTGGACGGCAAGCGCACCTGGCCCGAGGAGCTGGCCCGCAGCAACGTCCGCCCCACCCTGACCGACGCGGTGGCCGGGGACATCACCGCCGCCATGCCCTACCGTGCCATGACCAACATCATCGAGTTCATCAAGATGCTGGATATGGTGGTGCCCGGCTTCGCCGCCTATGAGACCCTGCTCTACAGCCCCGAGCTGAAGTTCTACTCCAACAAGGTCAAGATGGACCAGAACCTGGATACCAACATCCGCGGCCTGCACTGCCTGGGCGACAGCTCGGGCTGGACCCGCGGCCTGATGATGGCCAGCGTGATGGGCGTCCTGATGGGCCGCAAGCTGGCCGAAAAAGAGGGCCTTGCCCTGCGGGCCCTGGCCGACGCATAACCACATAAAAACGCCCCCGCCGGAGCCGTTCTGTACGGTTCAGGCGGGGGCGCTGCTGTTATAGCTTATTCGTCGATCAGGACGACGCTCTTCATGCGGACAGGGGTGGCGGGCTTGTCGTTCCAGTCGGTGCGGACTGCGGCGATGCGGTCCACCACATCCATGCCGGCCACTACCTTGCCGAAGGCGGCGTACTGGCCGTCCAGGTGGGGAGCGTCCTTGTGCATGATGAAGAACTGGCTGCCGGCGCTGTTGGGGTCGGCTGCGCGGGCCATGCTGACCACGCCGCGGGTGTGCTTGATGGGGTTGGCCACGCCGTTGGCGGCGAACTCACCCTTGATCTTCCAGCCGGGGCCGCCGGTGCCGTTGCCCAGCGGGCAGCCGCCCTGGATCATGAACCCGGGGATGACGCGGTGGAAGGTCAGGCCGTCGTAAAAGCCGGACTTGACCAGTTTTTCAAAATTCTCGCAGGTGATGGGGGCGGACTGTTTATCGAGCTCGATGTCGATGACGCCGCCGTCTTCCATAGTGATACGAACCATAGTGCTTCTCCTACTCCTTGCGCCCCGTTCGCGCCGAAAGGCCGCCAGGGCAATCCATATCCATCGGCCCGCATCCGGCCTCGCCGCCGGCCTGCAGGCTTTGCCCGCCCGGTAATTCCGTCGGGTCCTTTATTGTCATTTTACCATACTTTCGCCTGTATGGAAAGAGGGAGTTTGTTTTGGGGCGGGCCTCTCGGGAGCTAGCCCTCTCAGTCATGCCGCTTTGCGGCATGACAGCTCCCCCGCACGCGGGGGAGCCAAGTTTACGTCCGTGGACAGAGGCAAACTTTGTGGTAAGGCAAACAAAACGGCCCCTTTTGCTGTGTGGTTTCAGCAGAAGGAGCCGTTTTCATGCCCTCTCAGTCTCGCTTCGCTCGACAGCTCCCCCGTAAACGTGGGAGCCAAAACGTAACCTTTAGGCTCGGCCTCCCACGTTTACGGGACTGCGCAGCTGAGGCGCTGCCTGCGGCAGAAACAGCCGAAGCGGAACAGGGGCAGCGGTCTGCCTTTTGCGAGGGCGCAGCGACGCCCGAAGCAAAAGCAGGGCACCGCAACCCGGGGGGTTTAGATAACAACAATGCGGGGGCCAGCCTTACAGCCGACCCCCGCAGAGGGACCCTATCTTTCGTGACGCAAAAGTTCTTTTGTTTTGGTGCGATCAACAACAGAAGGAACATTGGTTAGACATTCCTTTTTGCTGTCACATCGGATGGGTATTTACCCGGACAAACAGGCGGTCTCGGAGCCTATTTGCCCCTTATATCAGGCGCGGTATGGTGCTTCACGCTTGTTATAAGTAAGTTTCTTTAGGCTGCGGTGGGAACGCGGGTCACAGTCACAGCGATGAAGTTGGCAGAAGCATGATAGCCGTCGATCACGGTCACAGGCTTGTTGACAACACTCACAGAAACAGTGTAGTCGTAAGTGTAGTGATTACCGTTTGCCATAGTTTTATCGCTCTCTTTGGGCAGCTTGCTCAGGTACTGATCCAGACGGGATGCAACCTGCTTCACAGCCTTATTTGCATCGACCGTACCGTCAATAGCATAAAGAGTAGCATCCTTCACCACAACATTGGTGTCCTTATTCTGGCACCAAACAAAGGACAGATCACTCTCGTCGATATCAGTACCATACAGCTTGGCATTATCAATAAAGTCCTCAATCATGAGGTCCAGACCAGTCCAGCCGTTTACACCCTTATTGGGTCCATCCAAGCAAACCAGAGTCGGCAGGATAGTGCTACCACCAGTAGTCACAGAACCGAGGTTACCCAGAGCATCCTCCAGAGCGGCAACATCAGAAGCGTTGTCCTGATAGGTAATATAATCCTTCTTTGCATCTGCAGACAGATTCTCAGCCAGAACAGCAGAGTAGCCAGAAGCAGTGGTGCCCTCACCATTGCCCTCGCCCTCAGGCTTGGTTTCGGTCTTGCCAGAGCAGCCAGCCAGCATGGAGACAGCCATGACACCGGCCAGCATCAGGGAAGCAA